>Ga0315338_1000684_pt1 | contig 64314 bp, 47 predicted proteins | sample ASW8metaG_FD_204518 | JGI IMG/M metagenome (GOLD analysis project Ga0315338, IMG submission 204518) | Ammonia-oxidizing marine archaeal communities from Monterey Bay, California, United States - ASW #8 | ecosystem: Environmental > Aquatic > Marine > Coastal | place: USA: California | collected...
CTCCCGCCGGTTAGCGAAAAGCTCGTCTCAACACGGCCCGATATCTCACTTCGGAATACGACTCTCGACCTTTCGGAATCGCAGGTTCTGTAAGCCTCCAGCCTCCAAAACGAAGCCGGAGACGTTGCCATTGCCGTTTCTCAGGAACGATAGCTCTCGTCGACCCCAACCAAAGCGGTCGGCGGAATAAGGAGTCAGGTCGAGCCGATTTCCGCGAAGCTCGAGCTGAAGGCTGCCTTCGCTGACCTGAAATGAGTAAAAGACGTCGAGTTCGTCACTATAAAAATCACCAACAACGGTTCCAAGTTCTTCAATCGACAGAGTTACAGCTTCCGGGCGGCGGGGTCGGGAACGGGACCGGCCCTCAGCAGCCGAGTCAGTAGGTTCTTCGAGATAATCGACAAGATACAGATCAGCGATTTGTTGGGCCAAGAGTCCGGGACGGAACGAACTCAAATTCGAAAATATTACGACCGAGAACCTTTGGTCTGGAAACTGCAAGAAATCTGCCACATATCCCACCGCGGACCCGCTGTGTTCCATCGTCCTGAGGCCACGGTAGGAGCCAAACTCGAGACCGAAGGCGTACGGCAATTCATCTCCGTCGTTTGTTCGCCCGCGCTCGAACATCGTGTCGATCAAATCTTGTGTTCCGGCTCCAAGCTGGTTGTCATAGAAGTTGTTGTCCCACCGGAGGAAATCCTCGACCGTGGTGATGATGCCAAGGTCGCCGATGACATTCGAGCGGAGGATGTCGAGCCGATAGCCACCGTCGCGTTCTTGCGAATAACCCATCGCCTGGTTGCGGATGATCGCATTGCGGTCGTCGTAAAAGCGTGTGCTCTTCATACCGAGCGGATCGAAGACGTTTTCCTGGGCAAAGGCACTAGCCCTTGTCCCGCTGACCCGCGTGACGATCTCCGCCAGGAGAAAGTAGCCTGAGTTCGTGTAGGAGAACCTTTCCCCGGGCTTGAAATTGAGCGCCTGCTGCCGAGCGAGAAGATCGACGAGTTCTCGCGTCGTATAGCCGAATCCACTCCCCTCGGGTTTCCCGATTAGTTCGACAAGCGTGAGGTATTCACGAATTCCGCTGGTGTGATGTAACAGGTGCCGAATCGTGATGGGCTCACCATAGTCCGGCATCTCGGGAAGATAGGTGCGGATGTTGTCATCGAGGGAGAGCTTTCCCTGTTCAGCGAGAATCGCGATACACATCGCCGCGAACTGCTTGGAGATGGACCCGATCCTCAAGACAGACTGAGGTACTAGCGGAATCCCGTAGTCTAGGTTCGCGGCGCCATATCCTCGAGCATAAACAATTCGTCCATCTTTGAAGATGCCAATTGCCGCCCCCGGAGAATCCTCCGTATCCCACTCAGTGAAAAGCTCGTCGACCTGTGCGGTGAGTTCCGTGTGCGGATACGCTTGGCTCAAGGCCTGCGCAGGTAGTGGTGCAGACGAGAACAGTGCAACTATGAAAATGGAAGCTAGGGCAAAGTTCATGATCACTCCTCGTTTCATCTGGCTGACTCCCCTGGTCCTTCCGCATGGAATGCCAGAAGCTTCCCGTGCAGTGAACCGTTGTACTCTCCATCGTCTATCGTGATCTTTCCGTCTATGAGGACGTAGTAAGTTCCCTCGCTGTAGCGCCGCGCATCCGCGTGGGTGGCGTGCTCCCGGGTTGTTTCGGGGTCGAAGACGACGATATCTGCTTTGTATCCGCTCAACAGCAACCCTCGATCGTTCATTCGAAGAAACCGTGCTGGAAGAGACGTCATTTTCCGGATAGCGTTCTCGAGCGTCACGGCTTGCTGTTCTCCGACATACCTTTGGAGGACTCTGGCTTGACTACCAAAAGAGCGAGGATGACTAATCGAGGGCTCATCGGAGTCCTTCACGATAGGCCGTGCGTCGCCATCACTGGAGAACATTAGCCAATCCTGCTGCATTGCCAACTTCATATCCTCTTCCGACATAACACCACAAGCGACATATAAATCAGGCTCATCGATGACGAGATCCGCAGCGATGTCAAACGGGTCTCTATTCTGTTCTTCGGCTAGATCAGAGAGGATCCGACCGATTAAATTCTCGTTCTTGTTGGCCACGACGACTAGATAACTATCCCAACCTGCCAGGGCTACCGAGCTTGGCCTGTTAGGCGTACCCACAAGCACCGATTGCCTTATCTGTTCCCGTTTTGACTCGTCGGACAGAGCTTCCGCCAGTTCATCGATGTAGCGATTTCGTAACGTCTGTCTCTCGGAATCCGGCAAGCTCCGATCCCTTAGTCTTTGTCTGATCTCTGCAAACGGCTCCATATCGTTCGGCAGATGAAAAGGAGCCCAGCCAGAATTGCTTGCCACTGGGATGATGGGCCCTCCCGATGCGAAGTGATACGGATACATGTCGGCGCTAACCTCGACGCCTCGGGCCCGAGCATCGTTGATGAGTTGAATCGCCTCTCCCATCACCCCCCAGTTATTTTTCCGGGCTATTTTAAAATGTGTGGAATTGCCGCGGACACTGGCTTCTTCTGCAATTCGGATGGTTTCTTGGGTGGCTTCCAGTACACCGTCAAACTCGTTGCGTTGATGACTGGAATAGACCCCACCAAACTCGCCAACGACTTTTGCTACCTCAATGATTTCTTCGGTGGTGGCAAATCGTCCCGGAACATACTCCAACCCCGAACTCATTCCCCAAGCACCCTCTTGCATCGCTTGACGAACCAACGAACGCATCTTCTGCAGTTCCTCGGCCGTTGGCTCACGCGGTTCCATCCCCATAACTTCTTCCCGGACGGCACCAAATCCGACCAGGTGGGCCGCGTTGGTTCCAATACCAAGCGTTTCCCACTGCGTCTTGATCTCAGCGACGTTGAAGGTGCCGCCTCCGTCCGCCCCTGTTACTACGGTGGTCACGCCCTGGACAAGGTAGTTGAGATTGGCGTTGGAATCTGCCTGCCTGAACCCACTCTCGCTATGCGCGTGCACGTCGATAAATCCCGGCGACACGACCAGCCCCTCAGCGTCGATGGTCTTCCGGGCAGTCTTGGAGGCGAGATCTCCTAACGCGACGATGGAATTGCCGACAATTCCGACGTCTGCGTAGAACCACGGGTTGCCGGTTCCGTCAACGACCTTTCCATTCTCGATGAGAATATCGAAGTCTTTATTGGTACCGCTGGCGCATGCCTCAGAGAAAAGCGCGGCCACTACCAAATTACTGAGAACGACCTGCCACCGCTGTGACATTTGACCCCTCTGCGTGCGCTAATTAGAGCGCCGGGAAAAATCTTAACAATACCCGGCAGGAGAAAAGATCCCTCGTGTAGGTTCCCACGCGTTTTGCAATTAGCTTTCACTATTCGTTCTGCTCGATCAGGCATCCTCGCACCGGTCAAGAGCACCGCCGCCAGCACCAACAGCACGACCGTGCCTCTGGTGGCTTCGCATGTCACCTCTCCTTACTTCAATCTGAGTTGCGAGGCTGAGGCTTTAGAGAGCAGAATGAAGTCATGAAGAGAACTCTAGTACTTGTGTTGAGTCTGTGTTTGTTTGCCTGTGTCTCTGGGCTTGAGTCTCAATCTGTCGGTGCAGAAGGGCCGAGAAATGCGAATGTCGATGCTATTTTTGCTGATTTAGCTGGGATGCGCCCAGGAGCCGCCGTAGGAGTTGTAATGAGTGGTGAGGTTGTGCACCGGGCTGGGTATGGGACTGCCAATATGGATCACAGCATTCCAATAACTCCTGGAACTGTATTCGACATCGCATCTATCTCTAAACAGTTTGGTGCAATGGCGGCACTTCTTCTTGAGGCTGAGGGGCACCTAGATCTGGAAGAGGACGTCCGAGTCTACGTTCCGGAATTACCGGATTTTGGCCACACAATTGTGCCCCGTCATCTAATTCACCATACGAGCGGGATCCGCGACTGGCCCCATGTCATGAATTTAGGTGGGGTCGACTATAGCGATGTCATCTCATTCGAGAAGATCCTACGTATGCTCTACCAACAGAGGGCGATCAACTTTCCGCCAGGCACGGAGTACGCCTACTCGAATACGGGGTACAACCTCTTGGCTAGGACGATCGAGGTTCAGTCGGGCATGACGTTCAGAGCCTACACTCAAGAGCAGATCTTCGAGCCTCTCGGAATGACACACACACATTTTTCTGACGATTACCTGGAGATCGTCCCCGGCCGCGCTGAATCCTATGCACCAGTCGGTGACGAAGATGACGGGGTCTTCCGCCGACAGATCAACCAACTCACAGCTTTAGCTTCGAGTTCGCTCAATACCACGGTGGATGACTTCATTTTGTGGATGAAGAACTATGAAACCGGTGAGGTTGGAGGTGAAGAGATCATCGGTAAGATGCTACATAGAGGCGTGCTCACTGGTGGTGATACGATCGACTATGCCCACGGGTTAACCGTGGGGGCTTACAGGGGGCTTGCAAACTTTGGGCACGGAGGCTCGTGGGCAGGATTTCGTACGAACTTCGTTCGATTCCCTGAAGAAGATCTGTCGATCGTTGTCTTCTGCAACTTTTCAACATGTGACCCAGGAGGACGGGCGCTTAAGGTTGCCGAGATTTTCCTGGAAAATCGGATGGATTCGACTGCTATGCCTCTCGAGGAATCAGGTGAGGTTACTGAACCGCTGAGTCTTGCCGATTCGGAACTGCACGAATATTCCGGTTATTACCGGAGCCCCGAACTGGATTCAACCTACCAGGTTTTCGTCGATTCGAGGGGGCTTGTTGCGGAGCACTGGCGAAACCCGCCATCGATCCTGTCCCCGACCGGCGATGACTTGTTCAGAGGAGACCGGCGGTGGTTTCCAGAAGTACGTTTTTTCAGAAACCGATCAGGCCAGGTGACGGGCTTCGCCGTAACCGGTGGCCGCGTGCGGGATCTGATGTTCGAAAGAGTTCAGTAACCAGACCGATTCTAGGGGATAGAGCCATGCAACTTGATCGTCGACAATTTACAAAGATCGCAGGAGCCGGGGGAGTTGCCATCGGGGCAGCGTGGCAGCAAGCCTGTGCCCAATTTGCCGAGACGGGAGAAGTCTCACCGGAGACCGTTCGCACGCTGCTTGACGCCCAAGGATCCCGCAGCATTTACGATAGTCCCGAAGAATTCGAAAAGCTTCGTCGAGCTGTAGAGAACCTGGTTCGCGTTCGGAGCGAACTACGGAGTTTCCCGCTTGACGAAGACGAGCAGCCGCTCACGGTCTTTCGGAGGGGCTGATGGCGCAAGAAGAAATCCACTTCATGACGGTCCGCGAACTTGCGGACCAACTAACCGCTGGCACTTTGTCTTCGGTTGAACTGACTCAACACTATCTGGACCGAGCCGAAGAACTAGATATTCCGCCCTTCGAGCTTCCCAGCGAACCCCGTTTGGATCATGAAGGCAAGCTGGCGACCATGGTAACGATCGCACGGGCGCATGCGCTCGAATCTGCTGAGAGCGCTGATGTGGAGCTTCGAGCCGGACGCCGGCGAAGCATCCTTCATGGAATCCCCTACGGGGTGAAGGATCTGCTGGACACTGCGGGAATCCGAACTACTTGGGGTTCTGGAATTTTCCGTGATCGTGTTCCAGACCGAAACGCTGCGGTCATTGACAGCCTTGAGGAAGCCGGTGCTGTGTTGATGGCGAAGATGTCTCTTGGTGAGTTCGCGGGTGGAAACACCAGTTCCGCGCTCAACCCTTGGAAGCTCGATCGTACAAGTTTCGGTTCGTCAAGCGGCACGGTTAGCGCTGCGGTGGCTGGCCTTATTGGTTTTGGTATTGGCACTGAGACTGGTGGCTCAATAGTTTTCCCGGCATCCGCAGTCGGAGCTTCGGGCCTGCGCCCGACCTTCGGGCGTGTGAGCCGCTTCGGTTGTATGCCGCTCTCTTGGAGCCTCGACAAGATTGGACCTGTAGGGCGTTCTGCTGAAGACTGCGGTTACATCCTGGAGCAAATTTCCGGATACGACGCCCGCGATGACTCCTCAGCTAATCGATCTTTCAACTTCGAAGTGGGGCCACCGGACCTGCGGGGCATGAAACTCGGTGTACACCGATCAGAATTCGAGCTTTCGCAGTCGGAGCACACGCGCCGGGTTTTCCAGGAAGCGCTGGATGCTTTTGTCAGCATGGGCGTGATTTTGGAGGACATCAACTTTCCTCTTCGGCCAACCGGAGCCCTGTTCACAACAATCGTGACAGGGGAAAGTGGAACGATTTTCAGGCCTCTTTTTGATGACGGGCGTGCAGCTGGAATGTTCGCCTTTAATACGGACCGAGCTGCAGGGTGGATGGCTGGACGGATGATGCCGGTGGCCGACTACCTTACGGCTCAGAGAATTCGAAACCAGCTGAGACGAGAGGCGGATGAAATCGTTTCACGTTATGACGCGGTGATTGCTCCGACGTGGCCCAACGGTGCCGCCTTGCGCGAGGTCAGCCAAGGCTGGCCCATTCCTGCTAGGAACGAATGGGAGCCACCCAATGACTTAAGTGCGAGAACCCCGCGGTTAAACTACATCGCTAACCTTGTCGGGCACCCTGGCCTTGCGATTCCGTGTGGTTTTGACGAAGACGGCTTGCCACTGTCGCTCCAGATTGTCGGATCCGCATTCGATGAGCAGGCTGTTTTGGACTTCGGGATGGGGTTTCAACGCGAAACGGATTGGCATCTCCGTCGACCGCAATACCCGTGGCGGCAGTAGTCACAAGTATTGTGGTCTAGAGAGCGGCGACGACTCCGATTTCAACGGTGAACTGTGGGGCTGCAAGTCTGGACTCAACACACGCCCGGCAGGGAGTCTGGCCGGGTACTACCCAGGCATCCCAGACTTCATTCATTTCATTGAAGGTGGAAATGTCGCTGAGCCAGATGTTGGCCGAAATGAGCATGGATTTATCAGTCCCAGCTTCCATTAGCAGCTCATCGATTTGCGCCAGGATTGCCCGTGTTTGGTCGGCAACTGGAGCTCCCTGCGCTGAATGGGCTACCTGCCCGGCTGTGTAGACGGTGTTGCCGTGCACAACGCATTGACTCATGCGGTCACTGACTTGAAAACGTTTGATATCCGACATGAATGTTCCCTTGTTATGAGGGGGCGCAATTAGGTGGTTCAATTTAACCCTTACCTGCAAGGTCTATAAATGGCAGCCCTAACGGGATTTGAACCCGTGTCTCCGCCTTGAGAGGGCGGTGTCCTGGGCCAGGCTAGACGATAGGGCCACCAGAAGTCTGAGCCAAATTTAGCCGGGACCGAAGAACTTTAGCCAGGGCTCTGTGGGAAGGTCAAGTCGACGTCGAGCAGAGTTGTGAGAGTTTTTCGGGCTGATGCCGCTAAGGCTAGGGTCATGACCTCTTCGATCGTGAACCAGCCGAAATTGGGAATGTTGTGATCTGACGCTTCAAGTCCAGTAGCCGTTCCTGAAATCGTTGTTTGGTTCTCCGAAAGACTTGCTTCATAAACGTGACAGGAGATGCGCCGGTCTGTCATCCCGTGACGGATTTCTCCGAGCTTAGAACCGAGTCGAACGCTCCAGCCAAGTTGTTCCTCTATGTAGCGACTGAGCCTCGCCTCCTGCACCCGTGAATTACCCGATGCGGGCTTTTCGGCCAGTCGCGAATCTAGCGTGGGAAACTCCCACATGTCGCTTACGAGACTGGGACGTTGGCCTCGGAACATTAAGAATCGGCCGTTGTCTTCGATCACTGCGGCATATTCAGTGACAGCTTTGACAAGTTTGGATCTTCTCGGGGGTATCTGCTCTTCGATTCCTAATTCGTAAGCTTCACAGTAACTAGAACATGGGCATTGATCACACCGCGGGGAGCGCGGTGTACAGACCCGTGCCCCTAATTCCATGATCGCTTGGTTGAGCATACCCGGTGGGTGACATTGCATTGCGTCCGCTGCCATTGCTTCGAATCTTTGACGCACCTTGGATCGTCTGGGGTCGTCCTCAATGCCGGCTAAGCGGCACATGATTCGGGCGACGTTGCCATCAATGGATAACGCCGGTATGCCAAAGGCGATCGAACCGACTGCTGCAGACGTGTAAGGGCCGATACCAGGCAACTTGAGAAGCTCTTCGCGCGTGTCAGGAATTTCGCCGTCGTGGGTATCAACAACCACCGTGGCCAACCTGTGCAGCAAGCGTGGGCGCCGATAATATCCAAGCCCTGACCATTCGGCGAGGACGTCGTCGAGTGACGCTTCTGCCAGATTAGTGATCGTGGGAAACCGTTCAAGGAAAGATTCGTATCGGTTGATGACGGTCTCAACTCGTGTCTGCTGCAACATTATTTCCGAAACCAGAATGGCATAAGGGTCCCGGGTTTGGCGCCAAGGAAGATCGCGCCGCATTTCGACATACCACGAGAGCATCGCATCCACGAGATCTGGAGGAAGAGGGAACTGGCTGCGAGCAGGGAACTCGGCCAGGCCAGGTTTCTTGTTGTTTACGGAGCTCATCGCGGCACGATACTACAGCTCGAATTATCGAAAACTGATAGGTTCACGCAATCAGTGCTTGCCTCTCGGTGCCGGGCCGCACACTATCAGTGCATGGCTATCAAAATGGCTGCCAAGCACATGTTTGGTTACCTAGGTTACGGAGGAATGAGCTAAGACAACTGATGAATACTCCTTTCGATATGCCCTACGAGAATTTGCCGGTACAGCTCCCAGTGTTTCCGCTGACCGGAGCTGTGTTACTACCCCGGTGCCGATTGCCGTTAAACATTTTTGAGACACGTTACGTAAAAATGACTGAGGACTCACTTGCCAGTGATCGCTTGATTGGCATGGTACAAACGGTCAATGTCGAATCTAGTGATACAACGCCTGCGTTATTCCGTACTGGATGTGCTGGGCGAATTACTTCCTTTAGTGAGACCGATGACGGCCGGATCCTGATCATTCTCACTGGTATAAGTCGGTTTGACGTAGAAGAGGAACTACACGTCGACACGCACTATCGGCAGGTAATTCCAGCCTGGGAGGCTTACCGCCTAGATCTGACCGAGCCAGAGAATGGCAACATCGATCGCGAGCGTCTATATGCATCGCTCCGGGTATATTTTGAGGCCCGTGACTTTGATACAGACTGGGAGTTACTGCAGGAAGCGACCGACGAGAGTCTGATTAACTCGTTGGTAATGTCTTGCCCGTTCGATTCGACAGAGAAACAGGCACTTCTCGAGGCGAACGGCCTCGATGAGCGTGCTCGCCTGATGTTGTCACTGCTCAATATGGCTACGCTTCACCGTGCCACCAGCGAGCTTTCGTTGCATTAACCCGCATTTCTCATCGGGTTGCTGCTCCGGTCTCGCCGCGGCCGTTATTCTGAACGGTACGCAGATCGTCGTAAAAGCGGGTCTTTAGCTGATTCTTTATAGCCGTATTGCATGGTTGCCGTAAGGTTTGAGGCAGCGTGTCATTCAAACGGAATCCAGCTACCGCCTCGCTGCGCAGAGGATTACCATGAGGCGCTATGAGCACCTTTGCCCTTCTGACCTTCATAGATTAATCCGTGGACCATAATCGCTTCGATGTTATCGTCGTGGGTGGTGGACCTGCAGGTATTACCGCAGCGACTGCGCTCGCCAAACAAGGTTTTTCGGTCCTTGTATGTGAAGCGGCCGTTTATCCCGGCGCCGAGAATTGGTCTGGGGCAGTTTATTTTGCCGAGAATTTGGAAGCTGACGATGCATTTGGCAAGCAGGCCATCGAGGAAGGTCCCTTCGAGCGCCGTCTAATCGAGCGTGGGTTTTTTCTTTACAACGGCCACTCGATGCTCGGCGCTACATTGCGCGACCCTTCGGTGTTCCGCTCGTGTTTCACCGTTCTGCGCCCGGTTTTCGACCGCTATCTTGCTGAATTGAGTCGAGAACAGGGTGTTGTTCTGATGTGTGAGACGACGGTGCAAAGCCTCATTCGGCACGAGGGCTGCATTATTGGCGTGCATACCGAGCGTGGCCCAGCCTACGCGGACGTGGTGTTTCTTGCTGAGGGTGACGCTTCGCACTTGGTGACCCAAGAAGGTTACGAGCGGGTTGGATTGGACGCCGGTGGCGATCCGAATACAGAAACGGGGCCACATTTCCTGCAGGGGGTCAAAGAAGTGGTGTCGTTGCCTCCAAAGGTTCTTGAGGAGCGCTTTGGTTTGCCCGAGGGTGGCGGCGGTGCCTACGAGATGTTGCTGAGGAACGGCTCACGACAAGGGCGAACAGTGCGCCTGAACATGGGCGGTTTTGTCTACACCAACCGTGACAGTGTTTCGCTTGGCTTTGTGTTGCCGGTCGACAATCTGGCAAACAATTTTGATGGTGATCACAACCTACTGATGGAGTGGTTCAAGGGCTTGCCCGAGGTGGCACGCTGGATCGAAGGCGGCGAGGTCACATCGTACGGCACAAAGATTATTCGTGGTGGCGGCCTGCGAGAGATCCCACAGTTAGTAGACGATGGACTAGCGATCGGCGGAGCGGCGAGTGGTATCGGCATCGATTTCCCGTACCCGAACTTCACCGGCCCAGCGACATCCATGGGGCTTCTGTTCGCGCGCGCCGTGTCCAGCATCACGGCTGAGCATAATGGTCCGGGGAAAGGTGCTGCTGCTGGGTTGATCGGTAGAAGCCCATTTACTGCGGAAGCGCTTGAAGCAGCCTACCTAAAGCCTGTTAAACAGACGCACTACTACCGGAATGTCGAACGACTTGCTGATTGGCCGGACTATATCGAGCGAACCCAATTCTTTTTCGAGCGTCAGATCGACATTGTTAACGGTGCCACCTACATACTGTCGCGCCCGGATATTTTGGCGGTGAAGCGCTGGTGGGAAGCCATTCGGTTGATACGCCGGTTGATTCGCGGCAAGCGCGTCGGAGCGATGCTCCGGGACATGCAAGAGAATTCAAAAGCGCTCGGATTGGGGCCTGCTGTTTGGACCGGAATTAGCCCCGGTATCTTCGTTCGTTGGCTGTTCAATACGGTGACGGCACTAGTTCCCTTTGGTGATGTGTCTACTGGTGGCGACGAAACTACCGGGATTGCCAAAGCTGCGACACAGAGTGGCGGCAGATTCCGCATGATGCATCGTGTCCGAGCAGGCGCCGAGCCTGCGGGCCGGATGCCCTTACTGGGACGTTGGTACTGGAAACGATACGGGCCGGCTCTTGCCGGCGCCTTTGCTGACGTCTACACGAACGACGATGAGCCCCTCGACGACAAGTTGCCACGGGCGCTCGGCCGAGTGATTGGGCAGATTTCGATCTGGGATCCCCTGGCAGTGATTGGGTTGGGGCTGGTTGGTTTGGTGATGACGGCGATTCAGGCAGCTAGCGAGTGGTTTCAATACGCTGTGCTGAAGAAGGACTTGGCCTCATTTCGTGATCAATACGTGGGACGTTTGCTCCAAGAAAATCGCTCCCGCGGCTGTCTTGACGACGACGTTGTTGAGATCAAGACATCGTACGAACACAAACTCGGCACAATCCGTTACCAAGAAGGCGAACATTCACACATCAAAGTTATGTGGCCTGATGACCTAACAGCACGGACCGAACTGGCTAATTCGTCGTTGTGGAACGTTTGTCCCGCCAGAGTCTACGAGGTGCAGCGTCATCCAACGGGGATGCCGGGAGTGGTTGTCAATTTTGACAACTGCGTGAAATGTGAGACTTGTTGGCGCGCCACCTCCGACGTGGACTGGAGCCGCGCTACCCAACAGCGTCTCATTTACGAGACTTACACACCGGCACACGCTGAACTCCGTAAATATATTTTGGAGCGCCCACAGCCGGTGCCGCGAGTGCGCCAGATTCCCTCGTATTGGGACGCTTTCTGGGGCGATCTGGTGGTCGGATTCCAAGGCGTCGATGCGGGAGCGCTCGAGGCGTTAAGAGCCGAACTTGGACGAGCAGAGGTAGCACTTGGAAGTTATTCGCGAGCCCTCGGTGATTCGCCGGTTGTTCTTGAGCAGGGTGAGCGGTTTCATCTTGAGGAGCTATTGCAGATCGTAGCGCGACGATTTGGGGCAGCCCGTGACATTTGGGAGGCTGACGCTTTTTCTAGCTTACGCTTGTTGATTGGCGAGCCGGTTGCTTCGCTGTGGTCGGATGGGGTAGTCCGAGTCGAGGAGATGGTGGCCCACGCATCTTCGAAGCGGTTTTTTTGGGCGGACATGGTGGGTAAGCAACTAAGGGATCACCACCTTGCCGGGCTGGGCAATCTGTTTGCCCGGGTTGAAAGGCTTGAAGCGCAGGTTAAGGCGGAAGATGAATCGGAGGAACTAAACTCCGTTTCGGCTTGTGCTTGGGCGAATAATTGGATTCGAGCGGAGGATTTGCCGGCGCAATTTGCTGCCATGCGAGAGGGCATCCGGGAATGGTGTGATCATCACATCGACAGCAGCGTGCTGCGCTCGCTCGAGAGAGAAGAACCTCTTAGCAACGAACTTAAAAATTGGCTTGCGCGCCAGCTGGCTGTAACGGTCAAGGATCGACGACGCTGTGCAAGAAACTCGCATGCTAAGACTACATACGGTCACCGTGACGTGTTGTTGGAAGAACTTGCGGCGGTCGATCCATCGCTTGCAGCGTTAGCGTCCCAGCATCTCCTTGCAACTGATCTGCTCCATGGGGCAAAGACGGATGAGGACATCATCCCCAGTATTCTTTCTGCTCGCTCATTCGCAGCAGTTGTTACACAAGGTTCAATTAGAGACCGTTTGACAGCTACGAATCCTGCGGAGGGTGCCGAAGCCGAAATAAGTACCGGAGGAGCCGAATTGCACGGCGAGGGGCCACTGGTGCTGGCAGCGTTAGCTGAATGGCTCTTAGTTGTCCGCGACAACCTAGGCTACTTGGTCCCAATTGACGATCCAGGCATTCACTTAGAAGCGGTTGGTTGCATTGGTCTTGTTGGCGCTGGCGTCCGGCGAGTGGTTTTTGACGGTTGCAATGTTTGCCCCAGCCGGATCTTCGAGATCGAGGCGCTCGCACCGGGATCTCTTTTCCCTTCGCCTGCGGTGGGCGTCCCATTCACCGACACGCTTGGTGTTGCGGTGCCCGATCACCTTGCGATCGTTAGAGGTGCCGGTTCCTATCTCACTGGACGGGCCCGCGAGCACGCGGCAAGCCGCATCCAGTTTCCCGGCTTATTTCAAGATGAATCTGGTCGCGACACGATCGCTAAATTTGGTGCAGTGAAGCAGATGCTTGCCGAAATGGAGGCGCAACGCATTCTCGTTGAAACGCTTAGCTTGCTCGATCCAGGCCCGCAAGATGATGCGTGGACAGGTGCGGCGGTCCGCAAGATTCTCGCAGCTGATGCTTTTGGGCCTCAACCGGGGTCATTTAGCTACAACGCCGGCCAGATTTTTGGAGGTACGGCGTTCTCCGAAGACGATTGCCTAGCGAAGTATTATCGGGACAGCAGCCCGTTCAGGTTCCTTATCGCCCACGATGATGTGCTCCGCACCGAGATTGGTCGCCGACGTCTCGAAGCCGTCAGCGCTGGTGCCTCATTAATTCCCGTTTCACTTCAGGAAGAGGCCTGGCTGGAGGCGTTGCGCGAAGAAGGTCTGTTCTCGGACATAGTTGTGCGGTGGGAGGGGGCATGCTCTGAAATTGAAGCATGGGCTGTGGACGCTACTTCCCATATTGACAGCGACCCCGAGCGCGCCGACCTCGTGTCCTTTCATGCTGGCAATGTTACGGCCCGTGCTCTGGGCATCAAGGCGTGCATTCTACGTAGTGGCTGGCGGCTGGAGTGCGGTCTTTCGGTCAAAGCGACCCTCGAAGCCACAGCGTTGCTAACGGACCGATTCGTTGCTGACACACCGATGCTGGTTAGCGAGGCCCACTTGTTGAGTGAAGTTCTCGCAGTAGGGCTCGACGCCATCGTCCACGGCGACTTCGAACCTGCGGCGACGATCCCCGATGCCGAGTCTTACAACCTCGTTTTGTCAACAGACCGTGCTAGCCAATCGGGGGATTGGCTATATCAACCGTTTGACGGGGAAACGTGTCGCTATGTGCCCGAGGTCTTGTGGAACGATCCGGAGTTACGCGCATTTCGCGAAAAGGTAGAAGCTGATTTGCGCCAACGCTACGTTGAGACTGACTTCGATGGCCTGACTTATAACCGCCACTTGGAAAAGCTCCACACTGTTCCGCACGCCGACCTCTGCTATTTCGTCGACCGTGGCTTCATGCGATTGCCAATTCCATCGGAGCTTGGCGGGGAGGATGCGCTCAAAGCGATTTACTACATCGTTTGTGAGATGAGCGGCCGTTACGGTGATGCGGCATTGTCGCTCGCGATCATGGCGAACACGAGCATCGGGACAACGCCGATGCTTCTCGGCATGAAGCAGGATTTACCACGTGCCCGTGCTGAACTTGAACAAGTTAAAGAAACTCCGGCGTTATTGGAAGAAATCAGCGAGGGCATTGATGCTCTAATCGAAGGGCTGAAGCGGCCCAACTTTGAGCTTCTACAGCGGGATTACCTGCAACTTACCGATGTGGTCAAGAAAAGGATTCTTAAATCCAGCACCCTAAAGTATATCGGCGCAGCCTTCCTTCGCGCCTATTTTGCTGCCGGTAATGCTGGGAAGAATCGTGATATCGAGGGTTTCGAAAAAGAGTTGCGAAACGCCCGCCGGCTGATCGATGTGATTCTCAATGGGGTGGAGGATCGAGTCGTCGAGTATCCGCGGCGTGTTCGGGCCCACGAATTGTTCCTGAAAATGATCTCGGCTGGCTACATATCGGCATTTGCCCTTACCGAGCCAACTGCTGGGTCCGATTCGGGTGGTGTCAAGACAACCGCTCGGCTGGATCGCCGATGCGTGTACGAGGACGATCGTGGAGTCCTCCATTTTTTTCTTGACCAGAACGACAAAAACGAACGCCGCAATTTGCTCGATGCCGATCGCGTCGAGTTCGACTTCGATGGTTTCCGCATGTTGTATCGGTGGTCTGACGACTCGGAGCCAAGCGAGATCCGACACGGCGCGTACGACTACGAAAAGGATCTTTCCGGTTGCTGGCGGACCTACGAGCACGATGGCCTTGAAGTTTCTTTTACCGACATTGCTCAGATTCGAACTGATGCTGATGGACAGCGCTGGTATGAATTCTGGGAACTCAACGGTTCGAAGATGTGGATCACAAATGCGCGTTTCGCGCATTGCTTTGCGCTATACGCGAACACCGAGCCTGAAGGGGTAACTGGATTCATGGTCGACCGCCATGCTGAGGGCTTGGTGGTTGGTTCTGATGAAGAGAAGCTGGGCCAGCGGGGTTCGCCGACAAACGAACTGGCGTTAACTGCTGTTCGTGTGCCTCGCGAGTGCATTATCGGCCTCCGCGGTCGCGGACAGGTCAACGCTCTAGAAACTCTCAACACCGGACGCACAGGGTTGGCTGTCACGACACGGGCAACCATCCAGGAAATGATGGAAGACGCTGTCAACTACCTAGGTGGCGGCACAGAAGCGGACAAAGTGCTTGGTGGGATCTACCCGGCCCAGCTAACCCCACCGAAAGCACTGCAGCTTTACTGGATGGGTCGTCTCATGGAAGAACTCGTGACCACAGCGGCGGTGGCCAACGAGCTCATTGGATTGTCTGACCATCCACTTACGAAAGACATACGGATGGAGTCGGCGATTGGCAAGTATTTTTGCAGCGAGGCGGAGCATGAGGGCATCGATTGGATGGAGCGTGTGCGTGGGCTTGACGGTTTAACGTACCGGCACCGGATCGAGAAGACACGTCGTGACGCGCGTGTCCTAAATATCTACGAAGGCACCAACGAGGTTCAGCGTTATCTGTTGTTGCGAGCCCTGGTGCAGCAAGTTCTGCCAGCCTGGCGGGCTGCTGGTGAAGACCCGTTGAGTTCTAAAAACTTGGGGGGTGCCCATCCTGAGCTAAAGAGACAACTCAAACGGGCCAAGTGCGGTTTGATGCTGCGGCTCGACGAGGCGGTTAATGCGTTTGGCGACTTGATTTGGGCGAATGTGAACTTGCAACCGTGCTTCTTTCGGTTGGCCGAGATTGCTGGACTGATCAAGGTTATGGACGCGGTTTTGTATCGGCTCGAGTGGTTGGCATCGCACGATGTACCGGAGGAATATGCCGCCCGTCTCGAGAGAGCATCCGTCCTTGCATTCGCGCGTTGCGCAATTCGGATTGAGGCACTCGACCGTCGTTTCACTGCCTCGTACGCATACCTTCAAGACGGTCGTTTTCCCCCTGATATACAGCTTGGCTTCCTCTCATTGGACCCGGCCGGCGCCGTCGCTGAGCGCTGGGGCGCACTTCCCGACTCACTGCGACCGGCAGCGCCCCAGGAAGCATTGCCGCGGGATGTACGGATTGTTGTTCTTGCCAAACCCGTACCGGTGGTTGCGCCACGACCACGGTTCGGCCCCAACACTTTCGAGGAGTCGCTATACACGATCGACGCCGTCGATCGACGTTCTCTCCAGATAGCAATGAAGCTGAAAAGTCGTGATCCGGACAGGGTGAGGGTTGAGGTAATTTCGCTCGCAGGAGAAAGCGTCGGTTTAGAAGCTCTGCAGCGGGCACTTGCGCTTGGGGCTGACGAAGTTACCCTCCTGCAGACACCGGGTCATGTGGTACTACAAGACCCGACAGCTGTTGCCCATCTCGTTGCCCGGGTGCTGACCGAAAATCCGGCTGACATTGTCTTCGCCGGAGCTTGCGCGTCGGACACTGGGCAGGGAATTGTTGCGCCGATGCTCGCTGGCATGCTTGAGCGTGATCATGTCGATAGTGCGCTCACTGCAGATTGGGGCGAGGGCCCTAATCTGAGCCTTCGGTTAACGGCCAGGGGTTGGCAAGGGAATGAGCTTGATGTGGCGCTGCCGTGTGTAGTTTCGGTGGAGCCGACATCTGAACATGTCGAGCTCGAGCATCGTCTTGGAGAGTCCATTGCCGCTTCGTTGGCTCACGTCTCGTGTGTCGAAGTCGACGATATTGAATCGATGCCCATCTTGCACAGTCCTCGTCCGGCTATGGAGCAGAGAGAGGCTGGTTGCATCGTGACAACACCGGAGGACGCAGCCAATTTGCTGCTTGACATCGCAGATCTGGGAGGCACCGTAGGTGCGGCGGAAGTAACTCCCTATCACGGAACACCGCTCAGTTTGACTCATCAGACTGACGATGCCGCGGCCTCTTGTCTGTTTGTCTGTGACTCTGTCACCGGTGATGAAATTCCACCCGCGAGCTTGGGAGCGCTTGAAGCTGCGGTTCGGTTCACGGCAGGCACAGCCATGTCTCTCGACGTGGTGCTGCCATTGACGGACCGCGAATATGTAGCTGGGACAGTAGGCCAGGTAATCAGTGAGGCGAACCCACGTCGTGTCTATGTAGTCGAACACCCAGGCCTCGCCGATTTCGGGTGGCGTGGCCATCTAGAGTGGTTCCAGGAATTTTTGAGCATGTCCCGTTCTAAACCCCAGTGGCTACTTGGGTCTGTGGCTATGAACACGCTATTCGCACGCTTTGCAGGAGCAGCCTCCACCGGAGTGGATCGTTGCTGGCCTTGGTTTCACATCCAGACCGTATGCAACGGTTCCGGGCCGCTCATGCTCGGCAGTGATATTTATGATGGGGCAGGGCAAGCGGCGGCCGTTCCAGCCTCTGAAGGTGGTTTGCGAATCGCGACGTTTGCACCGACGGTTGAAATTGAGATCCCAAACAAGAAGCTGGAGAACGATAACGAAACCGTTGTGTTTCGCTATGAGCCCAGTGTTGATTATGACCCGACAGACGACTTCATAACTTTGCTTGTTAATCGACTAGATGGTGGCGAACTTACCTTGAGCGAAGCTGAGTTCATCATCGACTTCGGCTACGGTGCTGGCGGTCACGAGGGCATGGAGTTGCTAGGCGAGCCTCTTTTGGCTTTGTTCAGAGATGAACTTGGGTTGGCGGAGTCAATGATTGGAGGCACACGTAAGGTGACCCAGGATCTCGAAGTACTGCCAATGGATAAGCAGATCGGCCAGACTGGAGTGCGGGTGTGCCCAAAGGTGCTTGTGGCGCTGGCTGTATCCGGCGCCCCTCAGCATGTTGATTGGATAGACGACAAAACTGTGATCCTATCGTTCAACATTGATCCAGACGCGCCGTTGATGAAGCTCAATGAGCAGAACGCTGGACCAGTAGTTCATCCGATCGTTGGGGACGTCAACGAAACTGTTCCAAGGTTCATGGCGGCGCTGCGCGAGAAGATCGGTGCTGGTGAGTAGGAGGAAACTCCGGAGGTTGTGGCGAAGACTTGCTTTCGTTAGCGGACGGTGTCATCGCTTCTTAGCAACTACCCAAAGGGAGCCGTGACGGCCGGTATCGAAATCGACGTTCTTGGTGTCGAGTTCACTGACCGTTAGCTGGTACGGGGTTTCGTGGCCATAGGCGAGCAAGAGTCTTCCGCAGTCGTCGCAGGTGGCGATATCGTGGTGTTTCTTGAGACTCTTTACTGCCTCTGTCGAGCAACATTTTCTCAAGGGCATCACGCTATTCTAGCCTGCGCTCGTTTTTGCCTGTCGACAGAGTTGCCCTGGACTTGAATCGCTCCGGTTGGCAAGCTGGTTGTAGTTATGCCTTTTATGAAAACGAAGAGGCAGAGTCTCGCTGAATTAACACTAGATAGAAACGTTTGTCGTGGGACGGACTCTAAAAAACAATGCAATAACCGTATTTGTGTTGCTTGGCGTGGCCATGGTGGGAATGGTGTCGACCAACGCTGCCGCGCGTACACCGGATGGCCACGCAGCCGTCGCCACTTTTCTTGGCTATGAGATTGGCGAAGAGAGACGCTACATAATTGCGCCCGATGATGCCATGCGCGAAGGCGAATCGGCCAACTGGAGCGTGCGTCTCAATCGGGTTGAAACGGACAAAGGTAGATCAATAGGTGTTTTTAGACTTACACATGTAGAAAGTCGATGGAGTCTCAACCCCTTTAGGGTTCTGGTGGAGTGGAACTACATCGGTGAAGCTCGGATTAACGAGTTTGGTTTTCCTGAGGCCGTGCGATTCTCAATGTACGAGGAGCACATCGGCGAAAATCCATGGCGTGGCGTGCTCATGTCGGCTGAGTACAAGCTCGAAGGGGATGAATACATAAAAACTGTTCGCGTCCCTGACCAGGTGTGGGAGTTTAGGTTTGGCATCGCTACTCACGATGATCTTGACCTTAATGTTCCGGCAGGGATGTTCCTTTTTCGGCCCCAGTCAACGGGAGTCGATTTCTTCATGAACCCCGCCTTACTGGGGTTTTCGGTTCCGGAAGTGTTGCCTGACACCTGGAAGCATCGGGTGCTTTTCTTCCGGCCGACATATCCAGTCCGTTACCCGGGGGCTAGATACGTGGCCCGTGAACGAAACAGAGTTGCCGCGATCCGTCGCTACTATGACAAGCGTACGCTTGAGGCTAAAGAGTCATCTGAACTGAAGGTGGGTGGTCGGACTCTCAACGTTCGCAAGATAGACGTTACGGGCCCGGTGCGTGACGTTTTCGTCGACGAATTTGGGCGAGTGGTGCGCATCGATCTCGACCGTGATCCGATTACTCGTAAGGATCGATATATCCGTCTACTCTTCCCTTCGGAGTATTGATTCCCGTGCAAGGTGCGCGTGACGTCAAGGGGCCAAATGTTCACAGATAATCAAGAGCGCATGTATCTAGCTCGTGTCTTCCTTGGGGCGTTGCTGATTCTTGGCACGGGTTCGATGGTCGACCACGTTTTGGATAGTGGCCAGTCTTCTGTTGTCTTGGCCGCTGGGACCGAGCTTCGCAACGCCTTTGGCTACAAGATCGGCGAAGAACGACGATACGTACTTGAGCCGGCGGATTCATTGCCGGCTGGGGATAGCGCTTGGTGGTCAATCGTGCTCAGAGACATCCAAGGTGCGGGTGACGACACTCGCATCATCTTTGATATTGAGCATGAGCGGACTGAAGTTATCCACGACATTTTTGGTGGCGTTAATGGGCGCATGCAGATGGTTACAGTCGGAGGGCGGCTGACGGTAAACCGCTTTGGTTTCCCAGAACGCCTTACTATTAGCGAGAAACATGATTTATATGGAGAGGTGCGGTCTGGAAGCGACACTCGGACTACATTGTTTTTCTTCGATGGCGAACGGTTCGTCAAACAGGTGCGCATCAACGGGGTCGAGTGGGCGTTTAATATTGCGATTGCCAATCACGACGACCTAGATCTTGGCGGTCCAACCGGTTTATATGCGTACGTGCCCACCGCACTGCATTGTTTGGGGGTTCGCGGTGTGCCCGGTAGGCCTGCTCGCTGCCCCAATGGTGATCCGGCGTTCGCGAACCCAGGGCTTTTGAGTCTTGCTCTTCCGGTGATGTGGGAGGAGCGAGTCAATGAGAAGAAATTCCTATTCTTCATGCCTTCGGGCTTTGGGACAGTTCCGGGGGGGTTGATGGACATGAATCGTTTGAAGGCGTTAGAGCGCGACCAAATTGGGAACTACACACGCTACTACAGGAAAACAGACCTGAAAATCAAAGAACATGTCCAAGACGTTGAGATCGGGCCTCGTTTTGTCGATGCTTGGTTATTAGACGGCAGTGGCTCTATGCGAGAATTCTACATCGAGCCCGACGGTAAGGTTTTAAAAGTTCTTATCGATCCGCACCCTCGGACCCATGGGGAGCGTTGGATTCGCCTTTTGTTTCCTTCGGAGTATTGACGTTGCTTGGTGAATACTCCTTCAAACTGCCGATCAAGGCACGGTTCCGTGACAGCGACATGCTCGGGCACATTAATAACGCTGTCTACTTAACCTACTTCGAATCTGGGAGAGTTGAATATTGGACGGCCCTCACGGGGAATTCTTCACTAGAAGACCTCCCCTTCATTTTGGCCCGAACTGAGATCGATTTTCTTGCAGAAGCCCGGGCGGGGGAGGACTTTACGCTGGGCGTGCGTGCTGTTCGTTTCGGCAACAAATCGTTCGACCTAGAATACTTGCTGGTTCGTGACGTTGATGGGGAGCCGGTTGCGCAAGGTCGGTCGGTGCAGGTGATGTTCGACTACGAGTCGAGAAGGACTCAGCTACTTGATGCTAAAACCCGGCAAATGATTGATGAATTTGAAAGCGGTAGTGGGCAGGTCTGAAGATAGAAGAGAGACTTTTACCCTGCCCGTTAGGTTTAGGGGAGCACTTGGTAAGGCCTAAGACGGGTGGATCGGCCGTTGGCTTCGAGGGCCCTTCACCTGGTCATTGAGTGTCCAGTCGTAGTCGATGAATTGAACTCGCATGGTGTCTCGATGTTCGCGGATCCAGGCTGCTTTATCCGTAGGTGCGTGTGCGAGGATGTAGTCAATGATGCTTCCTGCTTGGACCTCAAAGTCGCCACCGTACCAATCAAAGTAACTTGACACCCAGAGAATGACGTTGTCATCGTCGATGTACATAGCCCGTGGGCTAGCCATGAATTCGAACGATAGCTCGGTCAACATTGGGTCGAGATCGGTGGCAACGTAAGGACGCCGCAACAACCTAGGGCATCCGAAAGCGGCACAAACGAGAGTCCAGTGGACGCGCGGGTCGTTGTAAGTGGGTCGCAGGATGTCGTGCTCGATGTTGTCGAGGCTGAGTTCCCGGTTGGCGACTCGATATTCTTGCTTGAAGAAACCACCGACGAAGCCGAACAGGATGCCGACTTCACGAACATTCTCTATGGGGTATCGCTGAACAACTTGATAGACAGTAATAGCGTTGTAGGCGTTGATCCAGAAGGCGAGCTGCTCGGTTTCACTGAACCCTGAGGGATCTGTACTGCCGATAGTCGTAATAAAGGTCTTGAGATCGTCATAACCTTCGCCGCCTAGACCTATGTAATCGACCAGCCCTTCTTCATCAACGTAACCGGAGAGCACACGGGCCCAAGGGTCATAAAGAGTTTGATCGATACCGACTTCAGCCCAGCGTCTACGTGAAAGTTCCTGCTTTGGTTCAAGGAAGGCTACGGACTTTGGCGACTCGCCGGTTACGATCCCACCCGCTGGCTGATTGCAGGCCGAAGCAGATTGCCACGCCGCTTTAACTATGCTCAGTGATGTGGCGGTGCTTGATGAGTCGGTGTCGCCATTCTCGCCCCAAGAACTCGCAGCAGTTGCTTCAACATCACCTTGGGATCGTGCCAGGAACGGTCCTGGAGAAAGTGTCGCCAGGAGAACAATTGAAACCGAAATTAACCTCATCGAAGTACGTTGCATTGAAATGTTTCGTCGTCGGTAAAAGGTTCGGACTTTTCCGGGCCATTCGGCAGTGACCAGTGCTTACCTTTTACCGTTCACCATCGTCGAGTCCCAACCGGTCGCTCATCCACTGCGGATCAAATCCTACGCGAGCCTCGTTGTGAATAACCACCGTTGGGGTCCCGGCCGGTCCTCCAGTGTGTGCACGGATGGTTTCTCCCGGGTCAGCAAGGTCTTGTACATTGACATCGTCAAATTCGACGCTGTTCGCACGAAGGAACTCCTTCGCTAAATCGCAAGGTACTCAATTGTGGCTACTGTAAACGATTACACTCATTGTGGAACCTAGTAGAGAAGGAATGACACGTTTGGATTATTGTCGCACGCCTGCACGGATGACATTATCCATTCACTGTGCCACCACTTTGGATGGCGGCTTCATACTCGTTGGGAGTCTATTTGGTGTGGTTTGAATCGGTTGTTCGCAAGGAAACGGGCTGTGTCACATACTTGGTTGGGGCTGATGGGGGAGACTGCGCAGTCTTTGACCCTCTTTGGGATATTGAACCCTACCTTGCAATTGCCCGTCGCAGGTCCTCTCAGATCCGCTACGTGATCGATTCGCACAGTCACGCCGACCATGTGTCTGGGGCCCGTCGGTTGGTCGCGGCGACAAGTGGGGAGTTGATCCTGCCCAACCTGGCTGAGGTCACCTACGAAGCCAGCCGGGTCAAGAGTGGCGACGAGCTGGGAATGGACGATGTCATCCTACGTGTCGTTCACGTACCCGGCCACCGTCCGGAGCAAATCAACATCGCGGTGATCGATCGTAGTCGGGGTGACGACCCCTGGTGCCTACTGACTGCAGATTTTCTCTTGGTTGGCGATATAGCTCGACCCGACCTTGCGCAGGCTGGGAAGGAAGGTGCTGAGACGATCTTCAACGTTGCACTTCCCGCCATCGCCGACCTGCCCGACTTTGTGGAAGTCTATCCTGGCCATGTGGCGGGTTCTACTTGAGGACGTGTCACCAGTGGCAAGGTTGCCACTACGGTTGGATACGAGAGGCGTTACAACCCAGCCTTGCAGTTTAATGATTGCGACTCATTTGTTGCCTACATGACAGATGGACAAGCGGTTCGTCCAGCGAATACAGATCATGTCATCGCCATCAATCAAGGACGTGAGCGTCTTACGATGGACGAGCCGACAGCACCGATTCTGTTACCGAGGAAGTTTGCCGAACTGGGTGGCGAGGGGCATGCAGTTGTCGACACAAGGTCATCCGCGGCTTTCGGAAGAGGGCACATACCAGGTTCGTACAGCATCCAGTCCAGTAGCCCCGAGTTTGAACAGCGTGTTGGCTGGGTAGTGCCGGCGGACCTCCCTATCTTGCTAGTGTCTGAAGATGAAGGGGCGTCTCGCAGGGCGCACCATAAGATGGCATTCGTAGGACTTGACCACCGCGTCAAAGGGATCCTGTCCAGGGGTATGGCAGGTTGGAGTCAGGGTGGCATGGCCGATGCTACGTTACCCCAAATTAGCGTCCATGAACTTCGAGGGCAGCTTCAGAACGCTGAAGGTCTTCGCACCCTCGATGTGCGCGAGCCTGATGAGTGGGCGGAGGGGCACATTGAAGGAGCTGGCTCGATGAGCTTCAGGGTTCTCGCGGACAATCTCGAAGAGATTGGTATTGGGCTGGAGGACCATGTTGCGGTTATTTGTGCTGGTGGTATCCGATCGAGCACTGCCTGTAGCATATTGCTACGCAATGGTTACCGAAGGGTGTACAACGTGACTGGGGGGATGGGTGCGTGGACTGCGGCGAATTTATCGACTGAGCCGTAGCAGAATTTCCGTGGCGGTGTTCCATAGAGGCAAAATGGCTGGGACGCAGGGATTCGAACCCCGATTCCACGGTCCAGAGCCGTGTGTCCTGCCAATTGGACGACGTCCCAGCCGAAGCACAAAATTTTAGCAGGTACGAATAAACATCAAGTTCCTACGGACGTGGTCATCATTTTCTTTAGGCCAAGAAATTGCCCGAGCAAACCGCGTGAGGTAAGCCGCTGGAATTCCCTGGGACTTCCCGGCTCCTTCCACTGTGCTGTGGATACCTAGAGGATGGAGTCGTTGACTCTAGCTGCTAGCTCTCGACCTGGGTTGCCCCTTCTTGCGCCGCTTTGACCTTCGAGAGATAGCGAATCATGCGATCCAGGCGAACCCGCGTGTTTTCTCGGCCCATCAGTTCGAGCACTTCGAAAATGCCCGGCGATGACGCTTTGCCAGTGACCGCAATGCGGCAAGGTTGTATGAGCTCGCTAGCTTCCAACCCGAAACCTTCGGCAAGTTGACGGATCGTCACTTCAAGCTCCTCCTGGTTCCACGGATCAACCTGGGTTAATCCCTCGCGCAGCGCTTCCACAGGACCGAGCAGATCCTTGCCCCTAATATTCTCTGCTAGAGCTTCAGGCAAATATGGGAATGCCTCGGTAAGGAATGGGGCAATATTGTCGGCGAGCTCGTTGATAGTTCTTGAGCGTGACTGCCACAGGTCAATGAGTGCGAATATGTAGTCACGTCGCTCTATGTCGAGTTCTTCTTGCCAACAGCCTCGGTTACTTAGTGCGTCGCGCACCGAGTTCATTAATTCACCTGCAGGCACTTCCGATATGTACTTACCATTGAGCCAACCAAGTTTCTCTACGTCGAACTCGGCGTTAGACGAGTTGACGCGGTCGAGACTGAACTCCTTGGTGAGTTCATGCAGCGTGAAAATTTCGCGGTCGTCTCCCGGCGACCAACCAAGAAGAGCTAGGTAGTTGATTACTGCTCCGGGCAGATAGCCTTTGTCACGGAAGTACGTCACCGAGGTTGCTCCATGGCGCTTCGACAGCCGCTTCTTGTCCGGCCCGAGAATCAACGGTAGATGCGCGAAGATTGGAACTTTGGCGTCGAGTGCCTCGTAAACAAGAATTTGTTTAGGAGTATTGGGCAGGTGATCGGCACCGCGGATCACGTGGGTTACACCCATCTCGATATCGTCGACCACGTTCGAAAGGTGATACGTCGGCTTTTCGTCGGATCGGAGTAGGGTGAAGTCCTCTAGGTTTTCGTTACCAAAGCTGACTTCACCATGAACTTGGTCATCGACCATTGTGGTGCCTTCCTGTGGCACTTTGAAACGGACCACCTTGGGGACTTCGGCATCAAGCATTGCCTGCACGTCCTCCGGGGTCCGGTCCCGCCAAGTGCCGTCGTAACGCCAACTCTCTCCCTTTTCCAAGGCTTCCTGTCTTTTTGTCTCGATTTCCTCGGCGCTACAGAAGCAATAGTAAGCGTTACCTGAATTCATTAATAAAGAAACGTAGTCACGGTACAGGTCGGAACGTGTCGATTGGTAGATTGGGCCTTCATCCGCGTCCAGACCCAGCCACTTGAGAGCAGCGAAAATCCCTTGGGTCGACTCTTCGGACGAGCGGTCCTCGTCGGTATCTTCGATCCGAAGTATGAAGGTACCTTTGTTCTGACGGGCGTACAGCCAGTTGAACAGCGCGGTACGAGCGCCCCCGACGTGAAGCTCGCCAGTGGGAGACGGCGCGAAGCGGACGCGCACTTCGGAGGACTTAGGCATGTCGAACCTCTTTCAAGTATTTAAAGACTTAGAAGCAAACTTCAGTGTGAACGGAGGCCGAGAAAGGGGAATAATATGGGGCTCGCTTTGCCTCCCGGGGCGTCCTATTGGGCGATCCTCTTGGGATGGTAGCTTAGGCTTGGGAGCCTCGCCAGCTTGGCAGAGTATCAAAGAACCTGCTAATGGCCGCCAGGTCGGACGAACCCACAAACCTCACAGATTTCCGCTTTTCGCGTGGCGATCGTGACCACGACAGAGCTGGTAATAAGAACGGCAGCTAGGACGTAGCCAAAACCCAAGAGCCAACCGGCAAGTGCACTCCAAAACGCTAGCACTGCTAACAAAACGGCGCCGAATGGACTGAAGCGGTGACGCCTGGCTGTCTGCCAGGAGTCGGCAGCGTCGCACTCTGGGCAACGCTGCCAATCAGGTGCAGCAATGCTGGTTCCGTTGGCCAGGCCGGAGTTCATCTCCAGAAGGCCTCGGAGGTTTTCGGCGTGGTGAAAGATTGAAGATTCATGGTGATTTTGCCAAAGCGAGCACGCCAGATCATGTGGCGGAGGGGGTGGGATTCGAACCCACGGCACCGGGGTTACCGATGCAACGGCTTAGCAGGCCGCCCTATTCGTCCACTCTAGCACCCCTCCGCAGGCGGAGGGAGAAGGATTCGAACCTTCGGACCGCGTTAAACGGTCAACGGTTTTCAAGACCGCCGCCTTAAGCCAGACTCGGCCATCCCTCCCGCGGTAGAATTGTACCGCGAAGGTCGAAAGATCGTTGATATGAGGTAGAGAAAGGAAATCTTGCTATGCGCGTTGACCAATATGCCTGGTGCCTCGGTTACCTTGTCTTGGGCCTGGTAGCGACGGGGTGTTCAGCACCGGCTTCCAATACGGAAGAAGCTTTTCAAGCAATGGCGGTTGCCTCACTTGCCCAGATCGAGGGCGAGACGGAACTTGCTGGATTGCGTGACGAGGTCGAAGTGCTTCGTGATCGCTGGGGTGTCCCGCACATCTACGCTCAGAACACCGACGACCTGTTTTTTGCCCAGGGGTATGTCGCAGCGCAAGACAGGCTCTGGCAGCTTGATATGTGGCGTCGTTGGTTGGAGGGACGGACGGCTGAGATTTCCGGTCCGGAGCGTTTCGAGGCCGACCGCATGATGCGACTGCTGTCTTGGCGTGGTGGCCTGAGTGAAGAAGAGTTGGATAGCTATCACCCGGAAACGGAACGCATCCTCGAAGCATTTGTTGGGGGGATCAACGCTTTCATCGAAGAAAGCGCTGACAATCTCCCGGTGGAATTCAAGCTCACTGGTCTTCGGCCAGAACCCTGGACGCTTGAGACGCCAACCTTGCGATCGACCCTCAGCGGTGTCGGTGGAAACATCGCTTCTGATTTACGACTGGCGCAGCGCGTCGCTTCATTGGGTCCCGAAGAAGCCAACCGAAGGGCAAACCCTGATCCTTTCTACGAACTCGTGGTTCCAGACGGGTTTGATCCAGCGATCATTACTGACGAGGTGCTGAGAGCCTTTTCAATCCGTGCCGGCCGCGGGTTTGCTGTCGAACTTCTGCCCGAATACCGACAGCTGGAAACAATTGCGAACGGCAGCCCGGTTGTGAACACAATGTTGGCGGGGTTGCAATGGTCACCACCAATGCCGCCCGAACATCGTGATGAAATCGGCAGCAATAACTGGGTAGTAGCCGGGAGTCTGAGTGCCTCTGGATTGCCGATGTTGGCAAACGACCCCCACCGTCAGGTAACTAACCCATCGCTTCGTTACCTTGCCCACCTAGAGGCTCCGGGGTGGAGTGTTATCGGAGGTGGAGAGCCGGCCCTCCCTGGGATAGCGATTGGGCACAACGAGCACGTTGCGTGGGGCTTGACAATCGTTGGCACGGACCAAACCGACGTGTTCGTTGAACAACTAGACCCCGATGACCCGTCACGCGTTCTTTATAAGGGACAATTCGAACCCCTTCGGGTTGAGCGCGAAACAATAGCTGTCAAGGGCGAGGCGGCGCGCGAGGCCAATTTCGAGTTTAGTCGTAACGGTCCAATTATCTACAAGGATATCGATCGAGGGGTTGCATACGCGGTTCGGTCGTTCGCGCAAGAGTCCGGCACTGCTCCCTACCTTGGGTCCCTTCGTGTTGACCAAGTTAGTGACTGCATCGAGTTTCTTGATGCCATGTCTGCCTGGAAGCATCCGTCTGAGAATATGATCTGTGGAGATGTTGATGGCAATATCTCATGGCGTGCGGCAGCCCTGACGCCTAACCGCATAGGCCCGACACCATGGCATGGCCGATTGCCGGTGCCAGGCACTGGCGAGTATGGATGGGACGGTTTCCGCGACGACCTCCCTGAGGAGCTGAACCCCGAGCGGGGTTGGATCGCAACCGCCAACCATAATATTCAACCACCGGGGTTTCACCCGCCGATCATGTTCAAAACGGCGCAACGAGCGGCACGTTATGAACGCATAGCCGAAGTGCTATCAACGGGTGGTAGCTCTGACGGAAGATTCACAATCGAGGACTTTCAACGCTTGCAGCTTGATGCCTTCTCGCCCGCAGGTGCCGATGCTGTTTCATTGTTCGAAGGGTGGACTTCCGAAGATCCTGATGCCGAATGGGCCCGGCAGCAGATTGCCGGCTGGGATGGAATCTTCGATCGGTCGAGCACTGCTGCTGCCCTTTATCTCACATGGCGAGGCAATGTCGAGGGGGCAATACTTGATGAAGCGCTACCCATTGAAGAGCGTCGCTCTGCGGTTGAAGATGGCCTTCGACGAACACTCGTCGATATGTCAGAGCTTGAAAGTGATCGTTCACAGTGGCGGTGGGGGCGGCTCAACATTGCCACTTTCGAGCATCCTCTCTTGGCGGTTTACGATCAGATCCCGGTTGAGAAGAGCGGGGGTGCTGGCACCGTTTATTCTAACGGTGCAACCTTTCGCGAAATTCTCGACATGGCTGATTGGGAAAAAGGAATATCAACGACATCACCAGGCCAGTCTGGTCAGCCGGGCAGTCCTCACTACGGTGACTTGATTGAGAGCTGGGCGGGCGGCGATTATTTTCCGCTTGCTTACGCCCGTACTGCAGTTGAGGAAGTCACGGTACATCGTCTCGTGTTGAAGCCTTTGGCCTCCGTGAGTCGCTAACGAAGAGCTGCACGCGGTCAAATTTCTCTGTCGTCACACTGGAGCCTAAAAAAAATGAAGCGACTTGTTCTGGCGATGGTTTTTGTTCTTGTGGCTAGCCCCATGGCTTTTGCTACTTGGTCGGTCGTTGCCGTGAACGCTGCGACTGGCGAGGTTGTAGTTGCCTCAGCGACATGTGTCGCGCAGTCACGCTTTAGTGGTTTCCCTGCCCGAGATCTCATGGACATCCAGGCGATTGTAGTACCGGGGAAGGGAGCCGCTGCAGCGCAAGCAGGTGTCGACAGCACTCGAGCAAACCAGCAACTGATCTTCGATGAGATCACTAAAGGAACCGATCCCACTGAGATAATAGTTATGTTGGAACAGGACCCGGATATCGACTCGCGACAGTTTGGCATTGTTGATATGAGCGGGCGGACTGCGGGGCACTCGGGAGCTGGTAATAGTGCAGCTTCTCTCCATGCCACAGGGCAGATTGCTGCTGAGCCAATCTATTACGCTGTTCAAGGCAACATCCTGGCTAACAATCGCGTCGTCTATGACGCCGTCCATGCGTTGAGAATGACCGAAGGCAGTCTCACTGACCGCGTCATGGCAGCGATGGAAGCCGCGGATGCTAACGGTGGTGATAAACGCTGTACTTGCGAGTCAAATCCGTTGCCGGATGCTCCGTGTGATGGCAAGACGGCACACGTTGCGTATATCGTTCGTGCCGATGCAACCGATTCATCCGGCGAGTCGTACAACGATGGCGACTACGCGCTGTACATTAGTGTTACCGACGAAGATATTGCTTCAGATGAAAATGCGAACCCAGTTAAGACATTGCGTCTTCGCTACAACACTTGGAAGGCGCAAAAAGGGTTGCGCTGATGAGCGCAGCGGGGCGATGGCTTGGCGCAGTCTTAGCCGCTCAAACGTTACGTTAGAAAACAAAAGGCGCTCGTGCTCCTCGACAACTGCAAGGGTACGAGCGCCTTCAGCTAAGCGCCCCTTAGTTTAGTTAGCGCTGATGTGTTTGATCTCGCTTATGACGAGGATTTTTGCGCCGCCACGTTCAGCGTATTCACCGGTAATCTCGACCGTGTGACTTGCGTGGGCTTTCAGGTCGGCGTTAGGTGACTGCATTGAAGCGCTCGAGGCGAGCCAAATGAGTTGATCCGTGCCCTCTTCGAGTAGCGCAAGTGGAACGCCATTATCAGCACATGTCTGGGCACAGCCACGATGGCCGCTACCGCTAGCACCCGACTTGATAAAGCATACGGAATCAATCACTTCACCACGAACGGTGACCTGCTGCGTAGCCAAGGATGGCATTGATACGGCGACCGCTAAAACGACCAATGCGATTGGCAAATAATAGGCTCGCTTCATAATTTAAACCTCCCAGAAAACGTCGGAGCCGAATTGTAGACGGAACACATTATTGGACGAGAACTGACATGTTTCAACCGTTTGAAGGTGGTTAGCGCAGCAAATCCTAGAGCTGGCCCAATAATAAGCAGCGTAAACGGCTACCTGTGTTGAAACTGTGACGGCCTATTGGGTTCCAGGGCGCTTTAGCGGATCGATTCTCTCGAGACCATTCATGTAAGGACGTAAAGCGTCCGGTATCGTTACGGTTCCGTTCGCCTCTTGATAGTTCTCAAGCAATGCGACAATGGTGCGCCCGACGGCCAGTCCCGACCCATTGAGCGTGTGAACGAATCGCGCCTTTTTGCCTTCGTGTGGCCGGTAGCGAATCTCGGCTCGGCGCGCTTGGAAATCTTCGCAGTTGCTGCACGATGAAATTTCACGATAGCGCTGCTGAGAAGGAAGCCAAACTTCGACATCGTATGTTTTGGCAGCCGCGAATCCGAGGTCCCCGGTGCACAGGCTCACCACTTGATACGGCAACTCAAGTCGCTGCAAGACGCGCTCGGCATCGGTCACCAGAGTTTCAAGCGCTTGGTATGAAGTCTCAGGCGTTGTGTACCAGACAAGCTCGCACTTAGTGAACTGATGGACGCGGATTATGCCCCGTGTATCCTTGCCATACGAACCCGCCTCACGGCGAAAACATGGTGTGTAGGCGCAGTACCGAATTGGCAGGTCCTCCTCGTCAAGTATCTCGCCTCGGTGAAGGTTGACCAAAGGAACTTCAGAGGTTGGAATCAGATATAAAGAATCCTTTTCGATGAAGAATGCCTCTTCGGCGAACTTGGGTAATTGGCCGGAGCCCTCCATCGACTCTGGCAGCACAAGAAACGGCGTGAGTACCTCTAGGTAGTCGCCTTCGTCTCGCGCTAGATCGAGCATAAAAGCTGCGAGTGCTCGTTCGAGAACTGCACCGGCTCCGAACTGGGCAGGGAAACGTGCCCCTGCGACCTTTGCGGCACGTCCCGCATCGATAATGCGCAGGGTATCGCCCAGATCGACGTGGTCGAGCACCTTAAAATCAAAGTCGCGCGGCGCGCCCCAGGTTCGCTCAACTATGTTCTCGGTTTCGTCACGGCCGACCGGAACGCTTTTGTGTGGCAAGTTGGGTAGCCTAAGGAGATCGGCCTGTATTCCCGCATGGAGGTCTTTGAGCTCAGCATCGATACCCTCGATCTCGAGGCCAACCTTGCCCATATCAGCAATGATGTCGTTGGCGTTGCCGCCGAACTTCTTCATCTCGCCGATCTTTTTACCTGCTTCGTTTCGTTTCGCCTTGAGGGTATCGACTTGCTGGATTAGCGTGCGGCGAATCTCATCCCGACCGAGAAGATCATCGAGGTCGAAAGTGACGTTGCGGGCAGAAAACTTAGCGCGAGTTTTACCAGGATCTTTTCGAAGCTTAGAAAGATTGTGCATAGAACTCACCGGGTCCGCAGGTGTCAGGAGGCCTCCCCCCCCTTTTTATCTTTGGCCTTTTTGCTTTCAGTTTCTTTGTTCTTGGGAGCTGTTTCTCCCTTGTCCTCTTTGTTGCTTTTCTTGTTAGCGTAGTCGGTAACGTACCAACCGCTACCTTTGAAGCGAATGGCGGGTGGGCTGATTAGCCGGTCGACGGTTCCAGAACACTCAGGGCAACGCTTGCGTGGCTTGTCAGAGAACTTTTGAATGAGTTCGAAGCGGTGTTCGCAACGTCGACACTGGTACTCGTAGATGGGCATTATTTAAGGTCTTAGAAGAATGCCGTTGGAATCGAAAGAATTCTGCGAGCGCCCGAAAACTCATTATAACTCGACATCGGGCATAAGGCCCACAGCGCAGTGTCCTGGCAACCGTAATTACTAGACCATGGCGAGAGCCTATTAAGGTTTTGCTTCCATCCAGTTGGCTCCCCAGCCAACTTCGACGACAAGAGGAACGTCGAGCTCAATAGCATTTTCCATCTCCTCGCACACCATGGTGGCAACCATTTCCACTTCATCTTCCGGGATTTCAAGGACAAGCTCATCATGCACTTGGATGATCATTGCCGCCCCCGAACCTTCATCAGACAAGCGCTGGTGCAGGTTCACCATGGCGCGTTTGATCATGTCAGCCGCTGTACCTTGCACCGGAGTGTTAACCGCGATGCGTTCTCCGAAGGATTGCACCGAGCGCTGATGACTCTGTAACTCCGGCAAATAACGGATACGTCCGAGCAAGGTTGTAACATAGCCGTCGACCTTTGCCTGCTCAATGGTTTTCCCGAGAAAGTTACGCACTTCGGCATAAATATCGAAATAGTTGTCTATGAAGGCACTTGCCTCCTTGGTTGAAATGCCGAACTCGCGGCCTAGGCGCCGTGGCCCCATTCCGTAAATGATGCCGAAGTTGATTACCTTGGCGCGATCACGTTGCTTGCTGCTGACGTCCTCGGGGGGAACTCTAAAAATTTTCGACGCTGTCTCCCGGTGTACGTCTCCTCCCTTTTGGAATGCCGCCTTAAGATGTTTGTCGCCTGAGAGATGGGCCATAATGCGGAGCTCAATTTGAGAGTAGTCGGCGGTTAAAAGCACACATCCGTCGGCCGGGATGAACGCCCTGCGAATCTGCCGTCCGAGCTCCGATCGAATGGGAATGTTCTGCAAATTGGGATTACTGCTACTCAGCCGTCCTGTCGCGGCGACTGTTTGGTTGAAAGAAGCGTGCAGCCGTCCAGTTTCAGGGTTTACTAATGTCGGTAGGGAGTCGACATACGTTCCCTTGAGCTTAGCTAGCTCCCGGTACTCGATTACCTGGTTGGCGATTGGGTAGTCGGCAGCAAGTTTCTCGAGCACCTGCGCCTTGGTTGAGCGCGACCCGGTCTTGGCGGTCCGTCCACCGGAAGGTAGCCCGAGCTGATCGAAGAGGACCTCGCCGAGTTGCTTCGGCGAGTTTATGTTGAACTTGCCACCGGCAGCTTCATAAATTGCTGCGCTGATGCCATCGAGTTGCTTTTGTAGTTCGATGCCCATCTTGGCGAGGTAATTGGAATCGATGCGCACGCCAGCAAGTTCCATATCGGCAAGTACCTGCATGAGTGGCAATTCGACCTCCCGGTATAACGCTGAGAGCTTGGTGGCTTCAAGTTCAGGCGCGAAGATCTCGCTGAGCCGCAGGGTGGTATCGGTGTCTTCGGCAGCATAGGTTGTTGCGACCTCGACAGGTACCTCATCGAAAGTAGCGTTTTTAGCTGGGATAATTTCCTTGAATGGCGTCATCTTGACACCCAGATAATCGAGCGCCAGGCTATCGAGGCCGTGGCCGGTACGTGTCGGATGGAGCAGGTACGAGGCGATCATGGTGTCGAACCAGGGGGCGATGCCCGAGATTCCGTGGCGCTTCAACACGATGAGGTCATATTTAAGATTTTGACCGATCACCTTGACCGAGGCATCGGCTAGAATCGGGGCAAGTTCGTCAAGGGCCTCTTTCAGCGGCATACTGTTCCCGGTTCCCAGGGTAGTGTGGGCGATAGGGAGGTAACCGCCATGGCCAGCTTTCCAACTTAACGCTATTCCAACGATTTCGGCTCGCACTGGGTGCTGGTGGGTCGTTTCCAGGTCCACTGAGAGCTGGCCCGCTGCCCGTGCTGCATCGAGAGCTGCGACAAAATCGTCGGCGCTTTTAAGCGTTTCGTAGTCTGCGTCTTTGATGCCGCTTTCGGTGAACTCTTCTAGAATCGAGCGAAATTCGAGCTCGGCAAACAGCTCGCGAGCCAGCTGGCGGTCCGGATCCTGCGCGCGGAATGCGTCGAGGTCTAGTTCAAGTGGCAGATCCGTGTACACCGTTGCGAGCTCCTTGGACAGATGGGCCATCTTGGCGTCCGCATTGAGCTTCTCGCCATACTTCATCTTGGTTATCTCGCTGGCGTGCTCTATCGCCTTTTCGATGGTGCCGTACTCTCGAAGGATCATTTCAGCACCTTTCGCTCCAATGCCCTTGACGCCGGGGATATCGTCGACACTGTCTCCCATTAGTGCTAGCAGGTCGGGAATACTCTCGGGAGGGACGCCATATTTGTCCTCGACCCGGCCGCGGTCGTAAGTGACGCGGCCCTGCCGCTCGGTAAACATTGTTATGCCCTTGTCGACAAGTTGCAGGAGATCCTTGTCTTCTGAGACGATGACAACCTCGATGCCCTTAGCTTGGGCTTTACGGGCCAGTGTGCCGATGACGTCGTCGGCTTCGTACCCAGGGACCTCAAGTATTGGAATTCTTAACGCCGAGCAGACGCGGCGAATATAGGGAATTTGTTCAAGTAGGTCTTGGGGAGTTTCGTCTCGGGAAGCCTTGTAACCTGGAAAGGCTTTGTGGCGCACGGTCGGCCCCGGTGGATCGAACGCGGCAACGACGAAATCCGGCGTCTGCTCGCGCAGCAGCTTGCGGATCATGTTGGTGAAGCCGAGCGTGGCATTGGTTTTCAGCCCTTTCGACGTTGATAGCTCGTGAATCGCGTAGAAAGCACGGAAGATATGCCCGCTGGCATCGATGAGGTAGAGACGTGATTTGCCAGGTTTGCTCACCTGCGCACGCTGTCAGGCGTAGCTTTCTGCGTCAAGCCAGCAGGAAGCCAGAGAGCATTTGTAAGTGAAAGACACATGTGCGGGCTGCCCCGTTGACAGGTTTCTGAATTGGGGGTGGTGCAACGGTCTCTAAACAGGCAGAATCTGGAAGCAATGACCAAGTATCTAAGTATGTTTGGTGCAAAAAGCCAGTTTCTTAGCACCCTTCTTGTAGCTATCTTACTGCTGCTCATCGCTCAGCCGGTACTAGCATCCGAGACCGAGAAGGGGATGGTTCCGCTGACCGGTTCTGTATATGACAACAGTGGCTTGCCACTGATAGGCGCCTTAATTGCTGTCGCCTTGCCGGGGAGCGAAAAGCTTGATGCGCTGACAATTTCGAACACGAGTGGGCATTTCTCGATCAGCCTGAACCCCGGTGTCTACACGTTGATGGCACAGAGCTTCGGGCACATCAGCGCGGTTGTTCCAGAGATTATTGTGCCGCGCGCCCAGCCAATTCGAGTGCAATTGCGTTCGCAGCGGCAGGTGGCCTCGATGCTTTCGAACGAGACGCCGTTTGATATCGGGTACGCGTTGCGGCCTCAAGTTCGCGATATTCTCCGCCAGACTGAGCCAGCAGTTGCTGACATCGGTTCAACTCAAAACGTTGCTTGGCTCAATTCGTCCGAAGAGCAGTCGATGTGGGCGAACGTCGGTGGCGAATTCAGTCTGTGGACCGTCGCGCCGCTGGACGGGACGTTCGAAGATAACCGAACGGCAACAGATTTTGCCATGGGTAGTGTTGGAACGGGCCGTCAGGAGTGGGGATTCCGTGGCCAGCTCGCGGACGGTGGTGTCGTGCGAGCACAAGGCGAAATGACTCGATTGCTGAATGACTCCCATGCATTGAATGTCGGAGTGGGTTTTGCGGGGAAGGACCTCGCAGTATCGGCAGATTCGGAATATGAATCCCGCAGTATGTGGGTTGGCAGCATCGATGCTGAGGATGTATGGCGTCTCGGTGAAGCAGTGCAGGTCGGCTATGGTCTGCGCCTTGAGCACTACGACTACCTCGAAGATACCGCGCTGATGTCACCGCGGGTGCAAGTCGCCTATGCTCCGGTAGAGTCAGTGACTTTGATAAGCGAAGTTTCGTACGATGCCGAAGCTCCAGGTTTTGCTGAGTTGCGTTTCCAGGCCGATCGACTCGTCGTTTCGCACATGGACGTGCTGTCAATCGACAACATTGTCCCGGAGCGCACTATGCACTACGAAATCGGTGTTCAGACTGGTTTTGCGAACACTACATGGCGGGCCCGTGCCTACCATGATGAAGCTCGCGACGAGCTCGTTAGTGTTTACTTTAGGAACGTCAACGGGTCCAGTGATTACTTTGTTAGCAATGTCGGAGATTCGGTAACGCGAGGTTTCGAACTTGACATTCGTCAGTCTTTCATGGGGAGCGTCTCCGCAATTGCCAAGTACACATATGGGCGCCGTGAAGGAGGGTCTGTACCGACAGACATGGTTGTAGACCGTGGCCTCCTGACAGACACAGACACGTATAACAACAGTAAAGCGGCGACAGTCGGCGTCATCCATGAAGTTGCTGCGGGCGTTGAGACCGTTGTGGGAGGTTATGACACACGGCTGAACGCTATTTATTACTGGAAAACAGGTGTTCCTGTAGTTCGGGGTGGCACCCTTGGGAGCGTTTATGAGCGCCTCGATATGAACGTTCGGCAGCCACTCCCGTTTCGAGCCTTCTCGAGCGACTGGTCAGCGTTATTACAGGTTCAGAATGTGCTCGGTCGGGCTTACGATGGCGTGTTCGACTTCCGCCTTGATAATACGCCGGTTCTTGCTCGTTTGGTGAGCGGTGGACTCGCGGTTCGTTTTTAAGCCGCGGATATTCACCGAGTCATCATGATTCCTAATTCCCTTGAGCATATTTGGGGTGCTGCATCTTTGGCAGGATCGATCCATATATTTAGGCTATGAACCAAATATTTGGATCAGAAATGGAGATAGGTGCCTGGAATGTTTCAAATGCGATAAACAAAGGACAATTTACGCCTTCGAATGTGGTACGTGATTTGCTAGCTTTTTAGGTATGTTGCTCTTTGAGCGCAGGGACTGCCGGGCGACCCTATAGTCGCTGACGTGCAAATAAGCCAGATGACAACCCAACAACAACGTATCGATACACTCAAGCTAATTAACCTGGTTGCATTTACCGGCTTCCTTGTGTTTCTGGGTGTGGTGAGCGTTGTTAACCGACTTCATTTCGAAGAGCCAATTGATGGGGTTGTTTGGGATGTTGGTGATGGGGCGATACTGGCCTCTGCGATCGAACCCGACGGTCCGGCGGATCGGGCAGGAATTCTCCCGGGCGATCGGCTTTTGGCGATTGGCGGGCTCAAGATCCCCGCGGAGCCGCCCGACTATGTCGATAGTGTTCTTTGGCCGCTGATTCCGGGAAACCAAGTGCCCTACCTGGTTGAGCGTGGCGGCTCAACGATTGATTTTTCGGTGATCATAGGTGGCCGTCCACTTGGCAATGCCGTCTTTTTCTATCTCTGCCTTGTGGGAGTGACATCACTCCTTGCAGGCGTATTCGTGCTGATGCGTCGACGCGACGTGGAGACTGGCACGGACGCGTTTTCGGGTGTAGCGGTGCGTTTCTTTTGGCTATCAATAGCGTTTTATGGCGTCACGGTTCTTTACCCGACGAGAGAAGGCGACGCATTCAACCAAACGATTTATTGGGTCGATCAGCTGGCACGCAACCTGCTACCGGGACTCTTTCTCTACTTTACGCTGACGTTCCCGCGATCAAAACCGAAGTTTTTTCAACGACGAAGTGCCTGGATTGTCGGCATTTTCGGTCCTGGTGTGTTGCTGTTTCTGTCCTACGTCGGGCTGATGCAGTTAGCCAGTCCTCGGCTGATGACACCAAACTCCTTTTACTGGGCGTTCGATTTCCTCAACAACCTTGACCTTATATACCTTGCCACCGCTCTCGTGGCCGGGCTCTTGTTGATTGTCTACAAGTACAGGAACGCGGAGGTCCCGACCGAACGCCGTCGTCTCACCTGGTTGGTTGGTGGCCTGGGGATCGGGATGTTCCCGTTCATTAGCGTATACGTGCCTTTGTACGTCTTGGGGGTGACACATCCGCTCCTTGAGCTTACGGTTCTGCCTTTTGTGCTGATTCCGATCTTCTTTGGGTATGCAGCGGTAGGTTTCCGACTTTGGGACGTTGAGGTCATCGTGAAAAGATCCCTCGCATACACGGCGACCGCTCTTACTGCATTCGGTGTATATGTTGGCGCCGACCATTTGATTCGTGTGCTGATAGACCCGGAAATCGCAGTTGCTGGAGCGTTCCTTGTGACGTTACTTGTAGCAACAGTATTTGCTCCGTTACGCGATCTAATCCAAGACGGACTCGATCGCTTGTACTACCGTGAGCAATACCGGTCTCGGCGGCGCATCCTTGATTTTGCCCGCGAACTCAACACCGAGCTCGATCTCGGCCAAGTAGTGGCTCTGCTAGTTCAACGTGTTCGCAAGATGGTATCGGTGGGACGCATAGCCGTATTGCTTCAGGAGGAAGAGGGCTCGCGACTCCGTCTTGCAGCATCGGATGATTCCATACAAGGCGGTTCGAAGTTGTCGAACGACTTTTCGAAGTTTCTTACGACGGCGCTTGCCAACCGAGACTTCCTCTATATCGACGACGTAATGAACATGCTCGACGAATTTCCCGAAGACCGCGATTTCATTGCTAAAGAAGATCTGGTGTATTTTCTGCCGCTCGTCGTAAAAGGTGAAGTGCTTGGTTTGCTCGCTCTCGGCCGGACGATGTCCGGTGACTATTTGTCAACCGATGATCTCAGGATATTAGCGATGTTGACCTCGCACGCTGCGCTGGCCCTTGACAATGCGGTGCTATATCGCCAGGCACATGCCCGAGCCCAAGAATTCGAGCGTCTCAAGAACTACAACGAAAACATCGTGCAGAGCATTAAGGTTGGCGTTATGGTGCTGGACACCGGCGGGCGGGTGCGCTCGTGGAACCGTTCCATGGCGCAAACTCACGGGATGAGTGCCGAAAAAGCAATTGGCAAGTACGCCGACGATCTATTCCCGGCGAGTTTTTCGGTAGCTTTACAGCAGGCACGCGACCGTGTCGTGGAGGGATCCGAACCCATCGCTTCTGCTTACCGGGTGAGGCTGCGCTATGGGGATGAGATTGACCGGATTGTCAACATAGTTGTGGCCCCGTTGGCGGATGATGAGGGTCGCCAACCGACCGTTGTTATTGTTGATGATGTTACCGACCAGACTGAGCTTGAGGCGCAGCTAAGACAGGCCGATCGTTTAGCATCGACCGGTTTGCTAGCGGCCGGTGTTGCCCACGAAGTCAACACACCACTCGCGGGTATTTCTAGCTATGTACAGATGATGCAGCGCAAGATGCCGGAGACTGATCCGCGCCGATCGATCCTTGAGAAAATCGAAAAACAAACCTTCCGAGCGTCGAGCATAGTTAACAACCTTTTGAATTTTTCTCGACAGCAGTCATCCGACATGCAGGCTGTCGACATCAACGGCGTGGTGAACGAAACGTTGGTGCTTGCCGAGCTACCACTATCGACCCGTAGGGTGCAGGTTGACACTGACCTTAATGAGTCGGTGCCTCTGGTTTGGGGGGATTCGGGGAAGCTACAGCAAGTTCTTATGAACCTTGTACTGAATGCACGTGACTCAATGCCTAACGGAGGCGACCTCACGATTCGAACCGCGAGACAAAATGGTGAAGTCGTCGTCGAAGTTGCTGACAATGGCACGGGAATTCCGAAAGAGCAGATACACAAGATTTACGACCCCTTTTTCTCTACCAAGGGAACTGGCAAGGGGACCGGTCTCGGCCTCTCAGTGACGTACGGCATAGTTCAAGAGCACCGAGGCACAATCACTGTGCGCAGCGAAGCGGGTAACGGTACGGTCTTCCGCGTCGCGCTGCCGGTGGCGGATACTGGCCGGGTACGCGCCGCAAGTTAGTGCGTACAGTGTTAACCACAACTGTCGGGCGGCATCAACGAAATGTCTAAGTTGGCTTCCATTCTGGTTGTAGATGACGAACCCATAATGCAAGAGATCCTCGGGGATTTTCTGCGCGAGGAAGGCTACTCGATCGATATCGCTGGTTCCGGGGAGGAAGGGATAGAGCTGGCCCAGAAAAGTTCCTACGACTGCGCGATTGTCGATCTAATGATGCCAGGGATTGATGGAATCGAAACTATGCAGAAGTTACGTGAGATTGACACCTCGTTGCCGGTCATTATGGTGACAGCTTTCGCCTCAGTGGAATCTGCTGTCGAAGCCATGAAACGGGGTGCCTTTGAGTACATAACCAAGCCATTCAAGAACGACGAAGTCTTAGTCGTTCTTCAGAAAGCCATTCGTACCCGTCAGCTCGAACTCGAAGTTCCGAAGTTGAAGGAAGAAGTCAAGACGCTGCGCAAAGCTCTAAAAGACAAATACAGCTTTGAAAACATCGTCGGGAAAAACCGATACATGCAGGAAGTTTACAGTTTGATTGAGCAGGCAGCACCGTCTCGTTCGACCATTCTAATCCAAGGGGAAAGCGGCACTGGAAAGGAATTGGTAGCAAAGGCGATTCATGCCAACAGTGCGCGGTCCGAGGAACCTTTCCAGGTTGTTAACTCGGGTTCGATGCCGTCAGATCTTCTCGAAAGCAATCTATTTGGGCACGTTAAGGGTGCATTTACCGGTGCCGTTGCCAGTAAGAAAGGCCTCTTTGAGGTAGCCGATGGTGGATCGATTTTCTTTGACGAGGTCAGCAATATTAGTCTCGAGGTGCAAGCTAAGTTACTGCGCGTGATTCAAGAGAAGGAGTTCATGCGCGTAGGCTCGGTTGACACCTTGAAGGTCGACGTTCGTTTAATTGCGGCGACCAACGACGATCTCAAAAAGATGATCGCAGAGGGAACATTTCGCGAAGACCTGTACTACCGCATCAACGTCATCTCAATCACGCTACCCCCGTTACGCAACAAGGTCGATGATATTCCATTGTTGTCCCAATACTTTCTCGATAGGTATAGCAAAGAGAACGGACGTGAAGACCTAATAATTAGCGACGGCGCTCTCGAGCTTCTCAAGGGCCATGCTTGGCCCGGCAACGTTCGGGAGTTGGAAAATGCCATCGAGCGCGCTGTTGTCTTGGCGCCGAGAGGCGGAGGCATTAGTGCCGATCTCATCCGCGAGTACATTGACCCGGTGACGTTCGATTCTTCAACACCGTTGGTGACGGTACCGGCGGAGGGTTTGCCGATGAAGTCTGTTGTTACCGATTTCCAGAAACAGCTCATCATCGACGCACTTCGTAAAACGCACTGGGTTCAAAAAGAAGCCGCTAAGCTTCTGGACCTGAAACCCACAACCCTCAATGAGATGATCAAGCGCTACGGAATCCGCGAGGAAAACTTGTCGTAGGCACACGTGTTTCTGGTCTACGGGTTGTTCCCTGCAAGTGGCTTAGTCCTGGGAATTGGTGGTTCTATAGCGCCCAGAGATAAGTGAACTTGAAGATGAGTGCGCGGTCCTGAGTTTCCCCACTAATCCAGTTTTGGTTGTACACGATGAATAGGTCGGAGCCGGGTTTATAGATCCAGTTCAAGCGCGTATTCATTGAGATCATGTTCTCGGTGTCGACGTACTGGATATACGAATTCATAGAGAGGTTTGGGGAAAATGACGTGTTGAAACGCTGGCGTAACACGTTGGTCTTGAAGCTGCCGCCTTCCAGGGCAACGTCATTGTGGTTCCATTGCGTTTCGCTGCGGAAATACGGACTCGGTCGATAGTTGACGGTGATGTTGCCCATGAGTCGGGTCCCATTGAAGAAGCCCCCAGTTGTGGCATGAAATGACACGGACAGGGCGCGTCCAGGGTTGCTCCTTCCGTAGGTAGACCAGTGGTGGAAGGTGTATTCGCCAGCAGGAATGACGATGCCATCTTGGATTTCGAACGGCTCGAACAAACGTTCGTAAGTGGGGTTGAAAAAGAAGCCTATCCAATCGTCGCTTTCTAATAGAAACGCGAAAAAGCGGATGTTGCCGTCCCAGGTTTCCACCGTGTTGTCAGTGCGCGCAACTACGGTGTTGCGCACCTCAAAACTCAGATTTCTTATCCAACTGATGTTGCTTGGTCGCGGCTCATAGGTGATCTCATGTTGGCCGCGCCGAATTCCTCGGCGCGAAACGAAACCGGCCTCCGGAGTGTAGTTTTGACGAATGTCGTCAACACTCGCACTGAATTTCCAGGTCGGCCCTTGCCAGTTGAACCCGCCACCGCCAGCCCAGTTTTCGCTATCGGCCCACGGGTTGTCACTGAGCGTGTAATAACCATTGATGTTTAGTTTCTGGTGTGGGTTCAATTCCGCGTCAAGGCCCACAACCCGGTTGTAGTCGTCCCCGCTTGATTGCCGATTGGTGAAGATTGCACCGAGGCTCGAGCGCTCGCCCACGTTGCGCTTGATCCGTGCGACGGTCCAGTTTGTTGATGGCTCAATGTCCGGCTTGGTATTGGGGCTGTCTGGGTTGGCAGCGAACTTATGCTTCGCCGTTTGTACGTTGAGCAGTCCGATATTCCAGTCGCCGACGCGTCCGGTGAGTTTGCCGCCTGCGATGATTGGTATCTGATCGCCCTGGGCAATACCGATCTGCCTAGAGTGGTACACCTTCACAAGTGGCCCGCGCCCACCCCTGGAACGGCGCGGGTCACGATCCCCGCCACCACCGAAATCGAAAATGCCAGCGTTTTCAAGAAAGAACTCACGTTTCTCGGGGAAAAAGAGGGAGAAACGGGTCAGGTTGATCCGTTGCTCGTCAGCTTCAACTTGAGCAAAATCGGTGTTTGCAGTCAGGTCAAATGTCATGCTATCGGTGACACCCCAGCGTAGGTCGAGGCCGATCTGAGCGTTGCCAGCGACATCGCCCACGTCGGTAGTGACTCCCTCGTCGCCCGAAGCGATAACGAAGGGTTTAATCCGGAAGTTGCGCGAGGGGTTACCGACCGCCATGTTGGTGAGTTGCCCATACTGCGAGACGCGGTACATGTCGGCATTGCGCATGATGGGTGCCCAATACACCTCTTCGTTCTTGCGTCGGATCACACGACGTACATTCATGCCCCAGGTATCGTTGGCAGGATTGAAGCGCAAGGTGTTGAAGGGGATCTCGAGCTCCGCCGACCAACCCTCTTCGCTTCGTCTCACTGCGACGTTCCAGACGCCGTCCCACTCGAAATTGCGGTCGCGCCCCTCGTCAGTGATTAGTGCGTCGACTCGGGCGGCCAGTGGGTTGGTCTCGAAATAGAAAGCGTTGCGTTGGTCATGAAAAGTATCAAGCAGGATGATGACTGAATCATCGGACTCTAGTTTTCCGGTGTAGCGTCCGTCGCCACTTCCGTCACGAAGCATGTCTTTAGCGATGATGCCAGAGGGATCAGTGTCGAGAGCGCGGATTCCGATGTAAAGCGTGTCATTGGTGTAGACGACTTGGACAAAAGTTTGTTCAGTGGCAGGCGTGCCTTGAAAAGGCTCACGCTGCACAAAAGCTGTGCCGTTTTCCGCTAGCTTCCATGCTGCTTCGTCAAGGACGCCGTCAAGGTTGATGTCGCCCGTTGTAACCATAGCTTGAAGCATTCGCGCTATGCCGGTCGTGTCGCGCGTGGTTTGTTGGTCGCCATCGCTTGTACCTGGCTGCCCGCCATTTTGAGGCTCCTGTTTTTCATCTTGGACGTTGGGATGGCCTTGCCATGGCCAAGCTTCAGCCGGAAGAGTCACGCCCGAGAGCAGGATAAATGACAGAAGAATGGTATGTAGACGAAGCACAGGTGTATAGGCAGTAGGGAAATGCAGGAGGAGCCTTCTCCGGTGCGGCAAAGCCACCGTCATTATCTAAAAAGGCTAGCACGAGATGCTGTGGCAAGAAGCCACCTGTATATCTCTGCTAACGCGCGTGGCTGGGTACGTAAACTCGTGTACCACTTTCCATAGAGTTAATCTGAGCGATCAGGTCATCAAGATCGCTCTCGTCGGCAACGAAATCGATCTCCGAGGTGTTTATCACCAGTAACGGTGTTTCCTGGTAGTGATAAAAGTAGTGAGCGTACGCTTGGTTGACCTCATCGAGGTAGGCGCGGGAGATTCCGGTTTCCTCGGCGCGTTGGCGCCGCTGCACGCGCTGCATAAGGACGTCAGTCGATCCTTGGAGGTAGACGACCATGTCGGGTTTAGTTAGCTGTGGCGCTAACAGTGCCCATAACTTTTCATACAGCATCAGTTCGCTGTCGTTCAGTGTAAGGTGGGCGAAGATACGGTCTTTTTGAAAAGTATGATCAGCCAGCGTGAGTTGTTGAAAAAGCTCGCCCTGTGCTGCCTCAGTGAGCTGCCGGTAACGTGATAGCAGGAAAAATAGCTGGGCCTGGAAAGCCGCGCCTGGCACTTCATCATAAAAGGACTCCAGAAAAGGATTTGAAACGTCTTCGAGCAGTCGCACAGCCTGGAGTCTCTCAGAAAGTAGTGTTACGAGGCTGGTTTTACCGACTCCAATCGGTCCCTCGAAGGCTACGTAATTCCAACGCATCAGCCCACCTTGCCCCATGCTGGCGCTAACAACCAAACTCGTTCTTGTTCCGGCAACGCATCGAGCATTTCGCCGATCGTGGCACCGATGATCGGGTGACGTGTCAGGGATGCGATTTCGGCGAGTGGTGCTAGGACAAATCGTCGATCCTGCATCCGGGGATGGGGAACCTGGACCGATAAGCTCTCAATGACACGCTCACCGATCATCAAAACGTCTAAATCTAACGTCCGAGGCTCGAACGAATCGTTGCCCTTGGACGTATGGTGTCGAGAGCGACCATTCTCCTGTTCGATCACTAAGCATAGATTGACGAGTTGCTCAGCGGTGGGTGCATTGTCGATAATAGCGACACAGTTAACATACCAAGGGTGACCAGTTTGTTTGGCATCCGTGACCATTGATTCGTCGCTACCTGTTCGCAGGTCCGGCTCGGTGAGATAAAAGGACGAGACGGTACGCAGTTTGAGTCCGTGCTTGCGCAAACTGGCTAAGCCGGCACGCAGATGGGCAATGCGGTTGCCCACGTTGGAACCCAACCCTAGGTAGACACTTTCGTCTTGCACCGGAACCCGTGGTGACATGTTTGGGAGCATGAACTTTGCCCAGTATACTCGGCGATACCTTGCAGAACTTCCTTAAGCAAATCGAGCAGCGATCGATCAGCGTTGGTGTCCTGGGTCTTGGCTACGTGGGATTGCCTCTCGCGGTGGCGTTCGCCGAGGCTGGTTTCAAGGTGATCGGCTTGGATATCAACGACAAACGTGTTGACCGGCTGAACTCTGGCGATTCCTATATCGCTGACGTGCCAACGCAGGCACTAGCTAAGCAAGTCGAGGCCGGACGCTTAACGGCTACCACTGAAGGTCGCAAGATTGCCGAGATGGACGCGGTTGTGATTTGTGTTCCAACCCCCCTTAGCAAAACACGCGACCCAGACGTTTCCTACATCATGGCTGCCGCTGAAGAGGTTTCTCGTCATATCCATCCCGGAATGTTGGTGATCATGGAGAGTACGACCTATCCGGGAACGACAGAAGAAGTACTGTTGCCGACGCTGTCTGTTAACGACTTGGTTGTTGGGGAAGACTACTATCTGGCATTTTCGCCGGAGCGTATCGACCCTGGGAACGAAAAATACAAACTTGCTAACACTCCGAAAATTGTTGGGGGCTACACTGAGAAGTGCAGCGACGTCGCGATGGCGTTGTACGGGACGATTTGCGCCGAGGTTCATCAGGTGTCGTCGTGCCGTGCCGCAGAAATGGTCAAACTTCTAGAAAATACCTTTCGGGCGGTCAACATCGCATTAGTCAACGAAGTGGCGATGATGTGCGAGCGACTTGAGATCGACACGTGGGACGTCATTAACGCGGCGGCAACGAAGCCGTTCGGGTACATGCCTTTTTATCCAGGGCCAGGCCTCGGTGGCCACTGTATACCGGTCGATCCGTATTACTTGACCTGGAAGCTACGCACCCTCGATTATCAGGCTCGCCTCGTCGAACTCGCGAGCGAAATTAATGCCAATATGCCGGAACACGTCGTGGGGTTAGTAGCGGACGCACTTAACGAGAACAGCAAGAGTGTTAAGGGCAGTCAAATTTTGGTGATTGGTGTTGCATACAAGCGTGATATAGATGACGTACGAGAATCACCTGCGCTCGACATCATCAGGTTGCTGGTTGCGCAGGGTGCTGAAGTCGACTACAACGACCCTTATGTCCCCGAGGTTTCCGAGGACCTGGAGGCACCGATGCAGTCAATCAATGGTGTTCCCGAAGTGTGTGGTGACTACGACTGCGTCGTTGTTTGCACAGATCACACCAACTACGACTGGCCTGCGATCATTGACGCGTCATCTTTGCTAATTGACACTCGCAACGTTACACAGGGTCGCGACGACGCCCATGTTGTAAGACTCTGAACCGCTTTCACACGGTCAAGTGCTCGGCTACTCGGTATTGAGGAGCCCGACTTGATGATTCGGGCTGTGACCGGTTGGTGAATCCGATGAGCGATACTGAAAAAGTAGTCACCGTCAATCGCAAAGCACATCACAACTACGAAATTGTCGAGAAATATGAAGCCGGAATTTCGTTGTTGGGCTCCGAAGTCAAGGCATTACGAGAGGGTCGTGCCAACCTCAAAGACTCTTATGCTTCGATCGTTGGCAACCAGATTGTGCTCCTCAACTGTCATATCGGTCCGTACCAACCGGCTGGCCCAAACGCTCAACATGAGCCCGAGCGCCCCCGGCCACTGCTGCTGAACAAGCGCGAGATAGACAAACTGCGAGGTCGCATTGTCGAACGGGGCTTCACGTTAGTGCCACTGCGCATCTACTTCCGCAGCGGGTGGGCCAAGATCGAACTTGGTTTAGGTAAGGGAAAGCGAACCTATGACAAGCGCGAGGCCAAGAAGAAAGAAGCAGTCAAGCGGGAGATCGAGCAGGAATTGAGACGTCGCCGCTAGGGCTTCGCAACGAGGTCTTGAATGGCACACGATTCGTTGTCGAGGCTGCGTGCGTGCAGACGCTTTGGGAAAAGCACCACGATGATGGTTTACTCTTCCGCGAAACCGAGATAATGAACGCTCGTCGAGATAAGTTCTACCCATACCGTAGGTGCCGAATTGGCCCAGGATTTTGTGTGGGGCCAAGGAATTCCAGGCCATCGTTCAGCAACTAAATTCTTACTTGTGAGGCTGTACTGGTCGCCTGCGTGGTGTCAGGCGGTTAGCATATGCTGTAGCAGCGTTAAATAGTTCGGGTTTCAGATTAGGAGTAACGGGGAATGGCTAAAGACACACTGACGATTACAGATAATCGTACAGGGGAGATATATGAAGTGCCCATCTCCTACGGGACGTATCCGGAGTATGGTGCCGCCATTCCCGCCGCTGAGCTCCGTAAAATTAAGGCGTCAGAAAACGATTTCGGCCTGATTACCTACGATCCGGGTTACACCAATACCGGTTCTTGTAAGAGCAGTATCACTTTTGTCGATGGTCAGCGAGGGCTCCTGCGCTATCGGGGCTACCCGATCGATCAGCTCGCCGAGAAAAGCACTTACCTCGAGATTTCTTACCTGCTGCTAAACGGAGAGCGTCCAAACCAGGAAGAGCTTAACGACTGGACAGACAACATCACTATGCGCACGATGCTCAATGAGAGCATTAAGAAGGTGATTGACGCTTTCCACTACGATGCTCACCCGATGGGCATACTGGTCAGCACGCTCGGCGTCTTGTCGACGTTCTACCCAAAAGCTAAAGAAATTTTTGACGAAGAATCGCGCACCCGACAGATCTGGCGTTTGATCGCGAAGATGCCCACGATCGCGGCATACGCATATCGTCACCAGCGCGGCCTTCCGTATGTCTTGCCCGATAATGACCTGTCGTACACTGGCAATTTCCTGAACATGCTCTTCAAGGTTACTGAACAGAAATACGAGCCTGATCCTGTCCTTGAGAGAGCTCTGGATGTGTTGTTTATTCTGCACGCGGATCACGAACAGAACTGCAGCACTAGCGTTATGCGCAACGTTGGGAGTTCACAGAGTGACCCCTACGTGGCAGTGGCCGGGGCTGCTGCGGCACTCTATGGGCCGCTTCACGGTGGCGCCAACGAAGCGGTCCTCCGTATGCTCGATCACATCGGATCGGTAGAGAAGGTGCCGAACTTTGTCGAGCAAGTGAAGTCGGGCGAAGCTGGAAGGTTGATGGGTTTCGGTCACCGTGTTTACAAAAGTTATGATCCTCGTGCCACGCTGATCAAGGATGTTGCCCACCAAGTCTTCAAGGTTACTGGTGTCAATCCGTTGCTTGAGATTGCTGTCGAACTCGAGCGTGTCGCTCTTGAGGACGATTACTTCATCGAGCGCAATCTCTATCCCAACGTTGATTTTTACTCGGGCATCATTTACCAGGCGATGGGATTCCCAACCGCGATGTTCCCGGTGCTCTTCGCCATACCGAGAGCTTCTGGTTGGCTAGCACAATGGCAGGAGATGCTTCTCGATGGCGATCAGCGGATCGCCCGGCCTCGCCAGGTTTACATGGGTTACGACGAGCGCGACGTCGAATAATTAGCGGTTTGCCGCCATTTTGGCAGCTAAGCGCACCGCTGCAATCATCGCTCCTGCATCAGCGATGCCCTTCCCGGCAATGTCGTAGGCCACCCCATGATCTGGAGATGTGCGAGGGTAGGGGAGGCCAAACGTTGTGTTCACAGAAACCTCCGGTGCTCGTTTAGCCATGATCGTTCCTTGATCGTGATACAGGGCCAGGATTGCGTCGAGGGCCTGATGACGGAACACGCTATCAGCGGGAAATGGGCCGTGGACGTCGGCGCCTCCGCGTCGTGCTTCAACAATCGCTGGGCGCACCTCGCCATCCTCCTCGCAGCCCAGCAGGCCTAACTCACCAGCATGAGGGTTGAGCCCTGCCACTCCTATACGCGGTTTGTTGCCGAACCACCGTCGCCAACCCTCATCGAGGCGTGCCAACGCGCCAACGATTGCAGCCCGCTGCACAGATGCGACGGCTGTTACCAACGGCAAGTGAGTTGTTAGCAGTGCCACCGCTGGCCGAATGCCAGCGAACACCATTAAAGGGTTGCTCACTTCGGCACGGGATGCCAGGAAATCAGTGTGGCCCTTAAAGCCGGGTTCGGTTGCCGCGATGACGTATTTACTAACTGGTGCAGTTACTAGTGCTGCGCTGTCACCGCTCGCGGCGAGGTCGGCTCCTGTAATGATGCATTGCAGAGCCATGCGGCCGTCTATAGCGCGAGGACGGCCAGGCTCAAGGGCAGGGTCAACACAACCACACTCGAGTATTTCCTTGGGTGTCCGCAAGTGCAGGTTGGTGGCAATGGTTTCCAGGTGATTAGGGTCACCGACCACGATTGGATGTAGATCTTCTGAAGCTAACGCCTCACACGCCCGTAAGACAATTTCCGGGCCGATGCCGGCGGGATCACCCATTGTTATAGCGATTTTGGGCGAAGAGTTCATTCCGCAGTCTTGTTTCTTAGCGCCGAGCCGACTTCGATCAGTGCTTGCTCGATGGTAAGTCTGGCATTGGGTTGAAGTGGTGAGCGCAACCGATCGTCGGCTTGTTGCAAGGTGCCGAGCGCTTCAACGATATCGTCGGGGGCTAAGGTGCTTGCCCATGCCGCCCATTCGTTTGTCCGGTCAAAATTGACAACCATTTCCTCTTGGTTGCCCACCGTCAATACGAGCAGGTCGTGGAGGATATCTCGAACCGCATCAATCGCCGAAGATGCCTGGTCGATCTTGCGTTCACCGGCGCCGGCTGCCAACAGGGTCTCGGCGCCGGTGAGCAGCGCAGCACCTCCTTGTAAAGCGTCCTTAAGCGCCCCCTCGGCAACGTCTCGACGGACTCCGTGTGCATCAAGGTCCAAGTTAATGGCACGCCCCAAACTCCCCGGGGCCAAGCTTGATCGGAGGCGTGCCTCCTCAGCGCTCATGGCAAGCTGTTTTTCAAGGTACCGACGCATCACAGCAAGCCCGAGGGGTTTAAACCGAAGCGTCTGACAGCGTGAACGGATAGTCGGGAGCAAGCTACTTGGTGCTGGTGTGATAAGCACTAAGGTTGACGACTGAGGAGGTTCTTCTAGCGTTTTCAAGAGTGCATTTTGTGCTGATGAGTTCATCTTGTGGGCATCGTCGATGACCACGACTCGGCGATTCCCCTCGTATGGTCGGTAACCGACCCAATTCACGATAGGCGTGTGCGGCGATGCTGTTTCCTTTTTGTCGGACTTTCGTGGCGAGATCTGCTGCAAGCGAATACGCCCTTTATCTGGCGCTACCCAAAGAACGTCAGGGTGGAGGCCACGTTTGACCTTGTGGCAAGAAGAGCATGTTCCGCAGGCGTCGCGGCCCCCTGATTTCATGCAATTCAGTGCCTGCGTGAGCACACCGGCAATGGTTGCTTTGCCAATGCCGCTTGGGCCACTAAACAAGAGAGCGTGGGGCAAACGATTTCGAAGGAGAGCACTTTGCAATGCCATGAGCCCTTGGTCCTGTCCAATGATGCCGTCGAATCCAGGATCTATAGCCTGGGGAGCTGTTTTACAGCCAGCGGTGGCGACGGCTTCATCGTGGGCAGTTAGTTCTGCCTTTGTTGGTTTGCCCGGTTTATGTGCTGCATTCATTCGATAGTCGCCAGTAAGGCGCCTCCTTCTACTGCTTGACCTTCCTCAACCGCAACTGTGACGACGACCCCATCCCCTGGGGCCCGCAACTCATTTTCCATCTTCATAGCTTCGACCACGACGATGCCGTCACCCTGGGCGATCTGTTGACCAGGTTGCACGAGAATACGGGAGACGCGGCCGGGTATCGGCGCCGTGATACGGACGAGTCCATCGACGGTCCCGGGCCCATCGGTAGCGGCACGGTGACGGCGGATATCAGCAGCCTGGACTCGATAAGTCCGGCTCTTGAGATGTACGTCGAGATGATCGGGAGCCTCTCCAATGAACACCTCATATGAAGCTTTGCCGATCAATAACGAATAAATTCCAGTTTGCGGACAATGGCAATCTATTAACGTTTTGTGCGTGACGTTGTTGGTGCCTTTGTCCACGTTGGTTCCTTCGAGATGGTCGACGGCGATCTGTTCGCCGTCACGTTGCAATCGATAGCGCCGTGGCGTCTCCCCGTCGATACTGACTTCAATAATCACACTTCCATCTCCATTACGGCTCGCGGTCAAGTGCGGCGATGCGCCCAGCAATTTTCCAGGGCGACCCGGGGGCCTTGAGCGGTCGATACGCTTTGTGTTCCTCATTCAGAAAGATATGCACCGCCGCCGCCAACCGCGCCACCTCGGTGACCGAATCGCAATCATCCGTAATGCTGTCAGTTGGTTCGGAAGCACCGTTCAGTAGCCGGTCGAGATACCCAGTGTCGAAGTTGGCGTTGATGAAGTCAGAGTCTGCCAACACACGTTGAAACAATGGGATCGTGGTTGCGACGCCGCGGATTTTGTATTCAGTGAGCGCCCGTTGAAGCCTCCGTATGGCGGTTAATCGGTTGTCCCCCCAGGCGATTAGCTTGCCAACAATTGGGTCGTAATGGATTGGCACGTTGTAGCCCTCAAACAGGCAAGAATCATCGCGGATGCCTGGGCCGCCGGGGATACTCAGTGTCTTAACGACACCTGGCGAGGGCGCAAAGTCGTTATCTGGATCTTCGGCGTAGATGCGGCATTCGATCGCGTGACCACGAAATTCGACATCTTTTTGTTCAAACGAAAGCTTCTTCCCTTGGGCCAGGGAAATCTGTTCGGCCACAAGGTCGATTCCCGTTAGTAACTCGGTAACCGGGTGCTCGACTTGGAGACGAGCGTTGACCTCGATGAAGTAAAACTCCCGATCCGAATCGAGAAGAAACTCGACCGTGCCAGCGTTGCTGTACTCGGCCTGCGTTGCGACCATCAAGGCTGCCTCTCCCATTTTTTCACGCAGCTCTGGATCGACGACTGGCGATGGGGCTTCTTCAAGGACCTTTTGATGTCGGCGTTGCAGGGTGCATTCTCGTTCCCCGAGATGGACTTGGTTCCCGTGCAGATCGGCAAGGATTTGGATCTCGACGTGACGCGGCGTGACGATCGCTTTCTCCACATAGATGCGCCCATTACCGAATGCTGAGAGTGCTTCGCTGCTGGCGGTCTCAAAGGATCTGTCTAGCTCGGCGTCGTTTTCAACAAGACGCATACCTTTGCCGCCCCCCCCCGCTGCTGCCTTAAGCATTATCGGATAACCAAGCTTGTCAGCGAAGTGGTGTGCTTCCGCAATGTTTTCAACCGGATCCGGTGACCCTGGCACTACAGGCACACCTGCATCGATGGCGCACTGGCGTGCGCGTGCTTTGTCACCAACGAGTGCCATGCACTCTGCTGTTGGCCCGATAAAAATCAAACCTTCATTTTCACAACGGCGGGCGAACTCTGAGTTCTCAGAAAGAAAGCCATAGCCCGGGTGGATTGCGCCTGCCTTTGTTGCATGGGCGGCCTGCAGAACGCGATCTATGTTTAAGTAGGAGTCGGTTGCTGTCGCCTCTCCCACCGGATAAGCGTAGGTGGCGAATCGAACGTGAAGGGCCTCTCGGTCTGCTTCCGAATAGATCGCGACAGACTCGAGACCCAGGTCTCGACAGGCACGAATCACGCGAATTGCAATTTCTCCCCGATTTGCGACGAGAATACGGTGGATTGCAAGACTCTCACTCATTGTCCAAGCGTAGCCTGGGCGTGGTTTCGTCGCCATGCCGTTGAGTCTTGAGGGTGCTTGCCTGAGGCCGCCAAACTTACTGGCGAGGACGAATTTCTTTCCCCGACCCATTCAAGTTCAGCATGTAAGAAGGCAGGTACCTGCCTACGAATTGGTTTCCATTATCCATCTAGGCAATGTGCAGACCTCAGGAAACGGCCTTTTGAAGAACGGCTTGTCTTAACTACATTAGGAATGGTTATAGCGGAATGTTCCCGTGTTTCTTCGGCGGGTTCCGTTCAGACTTGGTGTCGAGTGCGAGTAGTGACTTAATGAGTTTACGGCGAGTGTCCCGGGGCCGAATGATTGCATCAACCCAACCGCGCTCTGCGGCAATGTAAGGATTGGCGAACTTGTCTCGGAAGCTCGCTATCTTTTCAGCACGAAGGGCCTCGGGGTCATCGGCAGTGGCAAGCTCTCTCCGGAACAGAACGTTCACAGCGCCTTCTGGGCCCATAACCGCGATCTCGGCCGTTGGGTAGGCAAAATTTGCGTCGGTGCGGATGTGCTTGGATGCCATCACACAGTAGGCGCCACCGTATGCTTTGCGTGTGATGACGTTGAGCTTGGGTACTGTTGCTTCGGCGAACGCGTACAGTAGCTTGGCGCCGTGTTTTATGATGCCGCCGTACTCTTGCTCGGTGCCGGGCAGGAAGCCTGGTACGTCTTCGAAAACTACTAGCGGTATGTTGAAAGCATCGCAAAAGCGCACGAATCGTGCGCCCTTAACCGAAGCATCGATATCAAGGGTTCCGGCGAGGTGGTCGGGTTGATTAGCGACGATTCCAACCGCTATCCCGTGGAGGCGTGCAAAGCCGACTACGATATTGCGTGCGAAGTGCTCGTGAACCTGGAGAAATTGACCATTATCGACAATCCCGTGAATCAAGCCCACGATATCGTAGGGTTTGTTCGGGTCTTCGGGAATCAAGCTGTCGAGAATCTCGTCAGTGCGCTCGGGATCATCTGTAGGGTCAAGCTTTGGCGGGTCTTCACGGTTGTTTGATGGTAGGTACGACATAAGTTCGCGTATCAACGCTACGCATGAGCTATCATCGGCGGCGGCGAAATGCGCCACGCCGCTGCGTGTATTGTGCATCTCTGCCCCACCTAAATCTCGTGTGGTCACTTCCTCATTCATCACGGTCCGAATGACGTCAGGACCTGTCAAGAACATGTATGAGCTGTCCTGGACCATAACGATAAAGTCGGTGATAGCCGGCGAATATACGGCGCCCCCGGCGCACGGCCCCATGATTGCAGAGATCTGCGGTACCACTCCTGAAGCCAGAGTATTGCGGAGAAAAATGTCCGCGTAGCCGGCGAGCGAGGCAACTCCTTCCTGGATTCTGGCTCCCCCGGAGTCATTCAGACCGATGACCGGCGCCCCCATTTTCATCGCCAGGTCCATGACCTTACATATCTTCTGGGCGTTCGCCTCAGAAACGCTGCCGCCGAAAACCGTAAAGTCCTGAGCGAAGGCGTAGACGAGTCGACCGTCAATGTGTCCGTGACCGCAGACAACACCATCGCCTGCGATTTGGCGATCCTCCATGCCAAAGTCACGGCAGCCGTGTATGACGAAGCTGTCCAACTCTTCGAACGTATTGGGATCGAGCAATAGGTTGAGTCGTTCACGTGCCGTCAACTTGCCGGCGTCGTGCTGCTTCTTGATCCGTTCCTCGCCGCCACCTTCAAGCGCCTTCTGCTCACGACGCTCTAGCTCCTTAAGATGATCTTCAGAGGACATTTAGCGCTTGCGTCGTGCCTGAGTCGCACGGACACGACCGGCTGTGGTGGTACGTACGTTGGCCTGCACTTAGGCCTCGACGGCCTCGGGAGCTACAGTCTCGCGCGCTTCTTCCCAATCTGCTAGAAACGCTGCTAGGCCCTTGTCGGTCAACGGGTGGTTGAACATCGCGTCGAAGGCTTTATATGGGAGTGTTGCTACATCAGCGCCCATAAGAGCCGCATCGAGGATGTGTTTCGGGTGGCGGATTGAAGCCACCAGTACCTCAGTAGGGAAACCGTAATTCTGGTAAATGGTAAGTATTTGTGCAATGAGTTCCATGCCGTCGTAGCTGATGTCGTCGAGGCGTCCGACAAATGGCGAAATATACGCGGCGCCGGCCTTGGCAGCCAACAGGGCCTGAGTGGGGGAGAAGCACAGCGTGACGTTGACGCGAATGCCCTCGTCCGCGAGCACGCGAGTTGCCTTTAAACCCTCACGGATCAAAGGGCACTTGACCACTACGTGCTCATGGATCCCTGCCAAGCTGCGACCTTCTTTGATCATTGCGTTGGCTTCGGTGGAGACGACCTCAGCACTCACTGGCCCCTGTACCACCTCACAGATCTCATGGATAAGCTCATCAAAGGGTCGACCTTCTTTGGCAACCAGAGAAGGGTTAGTTGTAACTCCGTCGATCAGTCCGAGGCTGGCGGCCTGGCGGATCTCCTCGACGTTTGCAGTATCCAGGAAAAACTTCATGGTTCAACCTCCCGTCGCGCCCCGGAAAGGGTCCATTTTCGCCGCTGTTGTGCCCCTTGTACTCCGTACCGTCTTTCTGTCACGGAGTGGAAACGGCGCTAGTTTAGCATGACCGCGCGTGGCGTTAATTGGGACATAGAAATGCACAGCTTGTTGTTTTTGTAAGCGTTGGCGTGAACGGTACTTAGCCGATTTTTTGCATTTTAATTGAGGCGCCAGTCATAGATCGGGAAGCTTTTGCAGACTTCGTCGACCTCGGCTCTTATAGCAGCGCACAGTTGCCTGTCACCACCGCTGTCCAGCACCATGTGGATCCAATTGGCAATCTGGTCCATTTGCGGTTCCTTCATGCCGCGTGTGGCGACGGCGGCTGTTCCCAGCCTTAATCCCGAAGTGACCAGCGGAGGATTCGGGTCAAAGGGAATAGTGTTCTTATTGGCGACGATGCCGGCGTCATTGAGCCACGTTTCACCATCCTTACCGGTAAGGCCTGCAGTGCCGACGTCAACAAGAACGATGTGGCTGTCGGTCCCCCCCGACACTATGCGGTGGCCACGCTCGGCGAGAGCACGAGCAAGCTCCTTGGCGTTGGCGAGTACCTGTGTAGCGTAGCTTCTAAAGCCAGCGCTGAGTGCCTCTTGGAAACAGACTGCCTTCGCGGCAATCAGGTGCATGAAGGGGCCACCTTGGGCACCAGGGAAGATTTTGCGGTCGACGACTTTGGCATGCTCTTCCTTGCAGAGAACCAACCCCCCACGGGGGCCGCGTAGCGTCTTGTGTGTTGTTGAGGTGACGTAGTCGACATGCTCGCAGGGGTTCGGAAACAAGCCAGCGGCAACCAGGCCAGCAGGGTGTGCGATGTCGGCCATTACCTTCGCACCAATTCCGTCTGCAATTGCCTGTACGCGGGCGAAATCAATCGTTCTCGGGTAGGCTGAGGCGCCGACGATGATCAGTTTGGGTTGATGTTGTTCCGCTTTGGTGGCCATCTCGTCGTAATCGAGCAACTCAGTGTCACGATTAACTCCGTACGAGACGACGTTGTAGAGATGGCCCGAAAAATTTAGCTTGTGCCCGTGCGATAGGTGGCCACCATGTGGCAACTCCATTCCCAGAATGGTGTCACCGGGTTCAATGGCAGCGAAGTAAACGCCCATATTCGCCTGTGTCCCAGAGTGTGGCTGGACGTTGGCGTGTTCGGCGCCGAACAATTCTTTGGCACGCTCGATGGCAAGGACCTCAGCTTCGTCGACGAATTCACAGCCGCCATAGTAGCGGCGGCCAGGATAGCCTTCCGCGTATTTGTTCGACATCACAGAAGAGCAGGTTGAAAGGACCGCTTCGGAAGCGTAGTTTTCGCTTGCGATTAGTACTAGCTTGGTGGCTTGCTTCTCGGTTTCCCGGTGGACGGCTCCGTGGATTTCAGGATCCACCTCGGCCAAAGAACGGGCCATCGCTTCGCCGGCTAGTGGATCATTAATACTCATATCTTCTCGCCCATTTGGTGAGTCCTGTTTACAAGGGAATCTACGACAACCTTGATACTAACAGGGTGGTGCCGTCCCTCGGAGTTCTCCCGGACGCTGCTTGTTCTCTTCGTGGGCTTTGATCGTGCGAACTTTTTAGTGTGCAGTAATCTTTCTCGTGGTAGGTACGAATAGAAGCTCCCGGCTCCCAACAACTCACTTAGTCGATTAGGTCCCACGTTCCATGCCTAATGGCCCCAAAAATCAAATAGCCAAGTCGCGCTGGCCACGACGGACAACGTCATTCTTAGTGTCAGCACTACTCTTGTCAGCCTGCACTCGTGTTGGCCCGTCGCTGGAGACCTATTCAGATGTTGCCGACCGAGCGCGCCAGGATCCGCAATCGTTTGTTCGTGAAGCCCACAGTCGATGGGACAATCTGCTTGGCATGGTGGGCTCGTATCAGATCCGTTCGAGTCAGGGCGTTGGTAGCCAAACGATGAACACGCAAATTTACCTTTTACGCGACCGTTTTCTTGATATCCAGGTACTGGCTCCGACTGGAAGCACCGAAGCATATCTAGTTGCTGGAGAGAGCGAAGTTGGGTTTTGGGCCTCCGATGAGAACCGCCTATATAAAGGACCAAGCCATCCGGGCGAATTTGGGCGAGCGCTCGGTATTAATCTCTCACCTGCGGCGGTCGTCGCTGTGCTCATGGGTTATGGGGTCGATATTGGCAGCGGTGACCTGTCGGTCCAGTGGGACGAGACAGTCCAGCGAATCCGGGTTACTTTGGCCGAAACGAGTGCTTGGTTGCATCCGGTTTCCGGGCGTTTCGAACGTGTTCTTGCAGAGACTGCGTCCGGGTTGATTGAAATCGAATACGAGGCCTGGTCTGAAGTAGGACCTCCAGTACCTTTACGGATGCGGGTGGAAGTTCCAACCGAAGACATTACCTTGGAACTTCGCTTGGCTGCGGCGTGGCAGTCAAATCCCAAAGGGCTCGACAAAACCTATTTTGACGTCTATCCAGTTTCTGGTGCTGTCGACGCACCGCTCAGCCTTCTGCAGGCTAAGGGTGGGTTGTTGCGCCGCGGGCTAAGTCAATGATTCGTTTGCGCGCCTCAGCAAAAGTTAACCTGGCGTTGCGCGTAGGGCGGCGAACTGACGATGGCTATCATTCTGTCGCCACTGTTCTTCAAACGCTGAGCTTGTCTGACATCCTGTATTCGCGTCTCGCGGATCCCAGAGACCAGTCCGCCAAGAAACTCCTGCAGCTTCGCGTTGATGGTGCTGAATTGCCCCTGAACAACACAGTGACCGAGGCGGTGTCCGCCATGGCTGTTGAGGCACATGATCAAGGTGTCGAACCTCGCCCGCTGATCATACAGCTGGTCAAGCGAATCCCGCTGGGTGCTGGTCTCGGTGGTGGTAGCAGCGATGCGGTGGCCGCAATGTCAGCGTGCGCAAGACTTTGGCAACTCAATGTATCAAGGCTTCAAGAATCAGGCACCTTTCAACGGATCGCTGAGCATATAGGAGCGGACGTGCCGTTCTTCCTTTCTGGTGGTACCGCGCTCGGCACTGGCAGCGGCGCGCGGGTCGAATCGCTTGATCCTTTGCCTACCACATGGTTCCTGGTAGCGGCCCCCCAGCTTCATGTGTCAACGGCAGAAGCCTACCTTGCGTTTGACCGCAAAATCAGCCCCAGCAATGTGGCGGAGCCGCCAACTATTCCCGCCTATGAGCCGGTGCTTAGCGGCGAGTGGATGGGCAACGATCTTTCGGCACCTGTTGCTAGGCTCCACCCAGAGGTAGACGACGTCCGTCTTCAACTGGAAGGACTTGGCGGCGACTGTGCGCAGATGACGGGCAGCGGGGCAGCTTCATTCGCTTGCTTCGGCGACCGCCGCGCCGTGACCCGGGCTTCCCGTCTGCTGCGAGAGAGAGGACTGTGGGCTGGTGCATATGTCTCCATCACGAGAAGCCAACACCGGCGATCCGTCTTTGGCGACTTTCCTAATTTGACACCTTAGGCCATTTGATGCTGCATTGGGATCACGGCTATAATAAGGATTCGTTATCCATGCGCGTCCTGCGTCCGACACGGTTACTTGAGTTATTTGAGAGTTGTTCTTGGGGCGTCGCCAAATTGGCAAGGCACCGGCCTTTGGAGCCGGCATTTGCAGGTTCGAGTCCTGCCGCCCCAGCTTCATTGGCTACCCTAATCAGACCAACCCGATAGCTTCCCGCCGACCCATGCCTTCTGCAGATCGCGCTCTAACACTGTTTGCGGGTAATGCCTGCCCTGAACTGGCCGTCAGTATCGCGGATTTCCTCGGCCACCCCCTTGGAGCACTGGAACTTACCCAGTTTTCGGATGGCGAAGTTCGTTGCCAGCTGCAGGAAAACGTCCGTGGCACTGATGTTTTTATCATCGACTCTACATGCGAGCCGGTTAACCGCAGTGTTATGGAACTACTAATCATGATCGACGCGGCGCGGCGGTCTTCGGCGGCACGCATTACAGCGGTCATGCCTTATTTCGGATACGCGCGACAGGACAAGAAAGACGAACCAAGAGTACCGATCACTGCCAAGTTAGTGGCTGATCTTCTGGTTACCGCAGGGGCTGACCGGGTTCTGGCGATGGACCTGCATGCTGGCCAGATCCAGGGATTCTTCAATATCCCTGTTGACCATCTGTTCGCGGCGCCGGTAGCTCTTCGTCATTTCGAATCGATGGAACTGGATAATATAGTCATGGTTGCTCCCGATGCTGGTGCTGTTGAGCGTGCGCGGGCCATCGCCAAGCGCCTAAACGCCAGCTTGGCGATCATTGACAAACGCAGACCGCGCGCCAATAAAGCGGTAGCGATGAATGTTGTCGGTGACGTCGAAGGCTGCACCGCTATTCTCTACGACGACATGATCGATACAGCGGGTACTCTGACGCAGGGAGCCCAGGCGCTCAAAGAAAATGGTGCCTCGGCAGTCTATGCTTTTGCCACCCACCCGGTCTTGTCGGGTGCGGCGGTACGTCGTATTGAAGAGAGTTCAATAGACAAGGTCATCGTCACCAACACTATTCCGTTAAACGAACAAGCCGCGGGTTGCGACGATATCGTGGTTCTGTCTGTCGCTGAACTGCTGGGCGAGGCAATTCGAAACATCCACGAAGAGACCAGCGTGTCTAGCTTGTTTATTTGATTCCTAAAGAGAAAAAGTCATGGCTGAAATAGTTATTGAAGCAGAGGCGCGAGAAGCTGGATCCAGCAACGCGGCGCGCCGTTTACGGCGTGAAGATAAGCTGCCAGCGGTTGTCTACGGTGGTGACAAAGAATCGCACCCGATTGTTCTGAACCCGCGCGAGATCATCTCTGTCCTGACGTCGGAGTCTGGCCAGAACACTATTTTCAAGCTGAAGGTGGCAGGGGGGTCTGAAGACAACGTGATGATCTTCGACGTGCAAATCGACCCGATTACGCACCGCCTAATCCATGCTGACCTCGTGCGAATCGCGCTGGACGTAGAGATCGAAGTCTCGGTGCCGCTGCAACTTGTCGGGGAGGCTATGGGCGTTACAGAAGATGGTGGTGTCCTCGACCATTCGCTTCGCGAACTTCTGGTTACCTGTTTGCCAACCAATATTCCGGAGAGCATCGATGTGGACGTCAGCGAACTCCAGATGAGCCAATCCATCAAAGTCGAGGACCTTGCTGTGCCGCCCAGCGTAACTGTTGTTACGTCACCGGACAGTCATGTTGCCTCGGTCGTACCACCGGTTTCTGAGGCAGACTTGGAGGCTGACCTGGGTCTCGAAGGAGAGGAAATCGGGGACGAAGAACTCGCAGAAGATGCGGAAGAAGCTCCGGAGGGAGAAGGCGAGGCGACAGAGGCCGAGAAAACAGAAGACGACCCGGCACCGGAATAACCAGTGCGTGCTTTTGCTGGCCTGGGGAACCAGGGTGATGCTTACGCGGGTCACCGCCACAACGTCGGCTGGATGCTGTTAGATGTTCTTGAGCGGCGTCACGCGACAGTCGACAAGAAGGACCTCGACCTGGTGCGATTAACTCACATACGGTTGCAGGGGCGGGGCAAAAACGGCGAGGTTTCCGAACTGTGGCTCATGCGCCCGAAAACATACATGAACGAAAACGGTCTAGGCGTGGCGAAGGGATGCAAAGAATTGAACTTAAGGCCAGAGCAAATCCTTGTGGCATTCGATGACGTTGACCTTCCACTCGGCAAGTTGCGGCTCCGGGAGAGTGGGGGCTCAAGCGGCCAGAAAGGGATGCAGTCGATAATTGATGCCCTGGGAACACAGAAAATTCCCAGGCTTCGGCTGGGAATTTCCGGTGAGAAAGCATCGACTGACACAGTTGCCTATGTGCTCAGTTCCTTCGAGAAGAATGAAAAAGACACGGCAGCGGAGATGGTCGAAGAAGCTGCCGACGCCGTGGAGATGGTCCTTCGATCAGGACTCATCGCGGCGATGAATCGCTTCAACTGAAACAGAGGAGTTCGAGCCGAATGGACACCCAGACGTTGACGCAGCTAGCCCCGGTCTTTGGCGCTATTGGACTGGCAATCGCGCTAGCGATTTTGTTCTTCCTTAAGCGCATGCCTGTGGCGAGCCAAGACATGGCTGAGCTTGGTGAAAAGATTCATAGAGGTGCGATGGTCTTCCTGCGCAGCGAATACAGTCTGCTGCTGATCTTTGTGGTCGTAGTTGCCGGGTTGTTATACACGTTTGTCAACCCTTTGACCGCCGCCGCTTTTGTCACTGGAGCGGTGGCATCTATGGGGGCGGGGTTTGCAGGCATGACGGCGGCAACAAGCGCTAACGTTCGCACGACCAGTGCGGCAGCCAGCAAGGGGCAAGAAGCCGCGTTGATGGTTGCCTTCCTCGGGGGTTCGGTAATGGGCTTGTCCGTTGCTAGTCTCGGCCTCCTTGGTGTCGGTATTTTGTTCCTTTTGTATGGAAATCCCGCCCAGGCGTCGTACATCAATGGTTTCGCGATGGGTGCTTCTTCGATTGCCCTGTTCGCTAGGGTCGGGGGTGGTATCTATACGAAAGCAGCTGACGTTGGTGCCGACCTAGTAGGCAAGGTTGAAGCCGGGATTCCCGAGGATGACCCACGGAACCCAGGCGTCATTGCCGACAACGTTGGCGACAATGTTGGTGATGTTGCCGGCATGGGTGCTGACATCTTCGAATCTTACGTCGGCTCGATGATTGCTACGATTGCCATCGGTGCAAGCTTAGGCGCCGGCCAACTTGCTGCTCTAATTGAAGAAGGTAGCAACCTTGCAGGAGAGACCGCGAAGATCGCACTGATGAGCCTTCCATTGGTGATGGCGATGATCGGCCTCGTTGCATCACTTCTAGGCATTGCCTCGATGGCCTGGTTTAAGAACACGAACCCGGCGGGTGCCTTGCGATGGGCACCGGCATTCGCCGCCGTAGTATTTCTCGGTGCATCCTACGCTTATATTGGAAGTAGCGGTCTGAGTGGAAGAATTTGGTTCGCGGTCGTAGCTGGGACCTTCGCGGGCTTAACGATCGGTTGGATTACCGAGTACTACACAGCTGGCAAACCAATCCGCGACATCGCATCGGTGAGTGAGACCGGGGCGGCGACCAACATAATCCAAGGGCTGGCGGTTGGCCTGCAGTCATGCGCTGCTCCGGTTCTAATGATCTGCTTCGCGATTTGGGCGGCTAACCAGACTGCAGGCTTGTACGGTATAGGTATTGCCGCTGTCGGCATGCTGGCGACAGTCGGGATTACGATGAGCGTCGATGCCTACGGCCCCATTGCTGACAACGCTGGCGGTATTTCGGAGATGTCCCGCCTTGGTCCTGAGGTTCGCAAAATCACGGACGGGCTCGATGCGGTTGGCAACACAACTGCCGCTATTGGCAAAGGGTTCGCTATTGGCTCGGCGGCACTCACCGCCCTGGCCTTGTTCTCAGCCTACACTCAGGCCGTCAACTATCAGCTAATCGCTGCGGGCGATAAGGCGCTGCAGATTATCCTTACCGACCCGCTTGTCGTCATCGGTTTAATGATCGGTGGCATGATTCCGACCTTAGCGGGAGGCATGACGATGACTGCCGTCGGCCGGGCCGCATCGGAGTTAGTCGAAGAGATCCGACGTCAGTTCCGTGAGATTCCAGGCATTATGGAGGGGACTGGCGAGCCAGATCCTGATCGTTGCGTCGAAATTGCCACTAAGGCCGCTCTCCGGGAGATGATTCCGCCTGGCTTGCTTGCCGTTATCGCTCCAGTTGTCGTTGGCTTCACGCTTGGCCCTGCAGCGCTTGGCGGCATGCTTGCAGGTGCTACGGTCGTTGGCGTATTGCTGGCCCTGATGATGAGCAATGGCGGCGGTGCTTGGGACAACGCAAAAAAATATATCGAGGAAGGCCACCATGGTGGTAAAGGATCGGAAGCACATAAGGCGGCGGTCGTTGGTGATACCGTCGGTGATCCGTTCAAAGACACTTCTGGCCCGTCAATGAACATCCTGATAAAATTGATGTCTGTTGTATCACTGGTCATAGTCCCGCTAATTATCTAGTGGCTTAAAGACGCTGGCCAACCCTTTCCAGAACAGATCTCGCAGCTCCTCGCCCTGGCTTACCAGGGACTGAGACCGAGAGGAGATTCATGCAGAATTTCTACGAAACACTCCTGATTGTGACCCCGGAGGCGGACGATGACGGGGTTAGTGCCGTAATCGGCGATCTTCGCACCACCATCGAATCAGACGGGGGAACGGTGCTCCAGGCCCGCGTATGGGAACGCCGGAAGCTGGCCTACATGGTGAAGGGCAAGACCGAGGGCATCTACGTCATCATCCATGCTGACGGGGAGAGGACCTTGCCAGCTGTTCTTAAGGAACGCATGAAACTGGACGAGTCGGTAATTCGCTCTATGGTCGTGCGACTTAGCGGCCAGCAGGAAATCGATGTGAGACAGGAGATTGCCGAGCGTGACCACGCGGGGGACGAGGCCGCAATCGAGGAGCAGCGCGTCGCTGCTGAACGGCGGCACGAAGCCGAGGCTGCATCCGCGGCCATGTCTCTTGACGAAATCGTGGCTGCCGAGGAAGCAGAGGCCGAGACCGCTGATTCGGATGCCGGTGATGTTGGCGATGATGGGGAAGCTGAATCCTCTGATTCGGATGCCGGTGATGTTGGCGATGATGGGGAAGCTGAATCCTCTGATTCGGATGCCGGTGATGTTGGCGATGATGGGGAAGCTGAATCCTCTGATTCGGATGCCGGTGATGTTGGCGATGA
>Ga0315338_1000686_pt1 | contig 64028 bp, 48 predicted proteins | sample ASW8metaG_FD_204518 | JGI IMG/M metagenome (GOLD analysis project Ga0315338, IMG submission 204518) | Ammonia-oxidizing marine archaeal communities from Monterey Bay, California, United States - ASW #8 | ecosystem: Environmental > Aquatic > Marine > Coastal | place: USA: California | collected...
TTCATCATGCGCTTCGTCGCCCCGGTGGCGATTGCCTTGGTGTTCGTCGCGGCGCTGTGAGAAGAGGCCGCGCACGACGCTAAACCGCGCGACGGCGAAAAATGCCGGCTAGCTAGAGGTGGGTAGGCGCCCCCCCGCAGGGAGGCGCCGTCTTCAAATCTTCGAGCTCGGGCGCCCTACTCGAGGAACGCCGTCGCTCCGGGGATCGGGCACGCGATCTGTGCGCCAGCTGGGTCGACATAGAGTGCACCGCTGCCGGAGCCGGAGAACGCGCGGGCGCCGGTCAGGCCTAGACTCGAAGGCGCGGCGTCGTAGCAGTAGTCCAGGACACTGTTGGGGTCGAGCTGCGGCGCGATCGCGGCCGGCGCTTGGCCCGCGGTCCACGTGCGGCTGTAGCCCGTTTTCACGTAGGGGGACGTACGCCCGAGATCGCCGCCGACGAACTCCGGAGCTGCCGAGGGATATGCGGGGATTCCAACGCCGGCGCAGTTGCCGCCATTACGACATAGGTTACGGAGGTCCGAGTAGAAACCACCATTGGCTGATGCATAGGTCTGCTCCGCCGAGATCACGGAGCGAGTATCGCCAATGGCCTGAGCCTCATTCGCGGAGACCCTTGCACGAAGCAAACTCGGAATTGCGATCGCGGCGATGATCCCGATGATCGCGACCACGATCAGTAGCTCGATGAGCGTAAAGCCTTTGTTTTTCGTCACTGTGTCCGTCTCCACATGCCCGCGCTGCAGGCTCAATTTGCCTCGCTGCCCCTCCGGACGGAGTTTCAGGTAAGCACCAATCATGAGTTCACGCCCATTGTATTGCGGATTGTGTGCCATGTCCGGAATCCGGGGTGCTCACGGCGCACGAGGGCAAGTCTCGTAAGATCAACGAGATACGGCGGTGTCGCCTCGGGGCGACACATGGCTGTATGTCGACGATTTGGGTCACGACCAATTTTTCGTAGCGGCTAGGACCACTTTTTTGCGGTCGAGCCGATCACGGGGCCAAGCCAACAGCTCCCGCGTCGTCTCGACTACGGCACCCGCTCGAACGCGAAAGCCTCCTCCCGCAGCGTGCCGTCACGGCCTCGCATGGAGAGGAACACCTGAAGCGTGTCGCCCCTACGGCGCAGAGTCAGCCCGTCGAAGTAGACTTCGCGATCGCCGATGGCGACGAGAGGGAAGTCGACGGACTCATCCTTCTCTTCCCAGCCGGTGATGTCGGGATTGAAATGCTTCACGCGAAACGTGAGACTTCCGGCATCTTCCGTGATAGCGAGGAACTCGAAGAAGACCGGCTCGCCTTGCTTGGCCATCCGAAACGTGCCGACGAGACTTCCGCCGACCGGCGGGAGCCAGCTTTCCTGGCAATCGCCGCCCAGGCCCGCGCCGTCCCACTGCCCGGCAAGCCACGATAGCTGTGACGCCCGAGCGCTCGGCGGTGCGTTTCCATCGTCGAGTCGCTTGATATTGGGGAGGACCGGATCGTCCGATTGCGCTGAGCCTTGTGCGGAAAGCGCGAGCAAGAGAGCTGGAAGCAAGAGGCATGTGTGTTTCATATCGTTCTCCTTGCCTCTGTAGACGATCGGGCCTTCGCGCGATCGACAGCCGGCGGGTGATTTCTCTCGCGGACTGCCGCGGCTACGGTTTCACCAGGCCGGCCGTTCTCGCAACTTTGGAGTAAAACTCCGCATCAAGCGCGCTCGTTTCGGCGCCGAAGCACAGCTCCGTGTGCCGCACGTTCTCCTTGAGGCGATAGCCGGGGCGGGTCCCTTCGAGAGCCAATCCGAGTTTCGCGAGGAGGGTCCTCGATCCCATATTGCCTTCGAGGCAGCCACCCTCGATTCGGTAGGCGTTGCAGCGAGAGATCGCATAAGCGCAAAGGAACTGACCAAGCCGAGTCCCGACGCCCCGGCCCCAGGCATGCTTCATGAGTTGGAAGCCAATCTCGAATCCGCCGGGGCTTTGTTCGACCTCGACGACGGCCCCGTGACCGAGAAACACACCCTGTAGATCTTCGACGGTGAAAACGGCTGTCTGCGGTGTCTCGCCTCGCCTCAGCTCCTTGTTTTGCCGATCGAGGAGGGGGCCGAAGAAACTCGCCAGCGCGTCCGGCGCAATCGGTGTGAACCACAACCATCGGCCGACCTCGGGGTCCGAAAGTAGCTCGACGAAGAGTGGCATCTCCGCCCGGACGGCGTAGCGATAGCGCTCGGTTTCGTTACGAAAGACGTCTGTCATCTGCTCTCCCATGAGCGAGACACCTGCTATTTGAGGTAGCCGAGTGCCCGGAGTCGCTCGCGTAGCTCATCATCGATCTCGGCCGTCCCGCCGGCGTCTCCCGCAGCGGACTGGAGCGTGTCTCGATGACGGAGCGCTTGCTCTCGGAGGCGCGCCGCCGCCTCGGGCTGCTCCTCCACGATATTGTTGAGCTCGCTCGGATCCGTGCGTAAGTCATAGAGCTCCTCGGTGTCTTTCCAGAAATCGACGATGTATTTGAACCGGGGTGTCGTGAACGAGAACAAATCACTGTCCGGACTCGCGGCGTTTCCACCCACTCGGCTCACGGCAATCCAATCGTCGCCGGGGCCTTCTCCCCGGAGGTCGGCTTTCAACGACTGTCCCTGCATGGAGCTCGGTGGCGCAATGTCAGCGAGGTCCAAGATCGTGGGAGCGACGTCGATCAGCCGCACCTGGCGGGAGAGGCGCCGCGTCGTCGGTGTTTCACGTCGATGATGGAGGATGAGTGGCACGTCCAGGACTTCCCGATAGAGTGTCACGCCGTGGCCGTGATCGGGCGTCCCATGCTCGCCGAACTCTTCGCCGTGATCGGAAGTGAACACGAGCCACGTGTGGTCGAGAATCCCGCGGGATTGGAGCTCGCCGTACAAGTGCTCGAGCTGATCGTCCACATAGCGAATGGAGCCGTCATAGCCGTCCAGCCCCTCTTTACCGAACATCTCGTAGCCCTCGGGTGCGATGAACGGGGAGTGGACGTCCATGAAATGAAGATACATGAAGAACGGCTCGTCCGAGGTTCCCAGCCAGTCGAGTGCTTCTCGAACGACGCGCTGAGCGTCAATGCCGTCGTTGTGCCAATGCGCGTAGATGAAGGCGTCGTAGCCTTGGTTGAATCCGAATCGCGACTCCATCCACGGGTTCCCGTGAACGCCGAAGGTTCGATAACCCCGTTCTCGGAGGACTTCGGGGAGCAAGTCCACGTCTTCGGACAAGACGTCGTTAGCCGAGCGCACGAGGTGCGCGTCGGGATTGAGGGACGACACCAGCGAAGCCATCGCCGACTTCGTCCAGCTCGAATGACTGACGACCTTGTCGAAGACGACACCTCGCTCACCGAGGGTCGCGAGGAACGGGGTCGTGTCGCGCTCATACCCATAGCTCGTTAGATGATCGGCTCTGAGGTCGTCGACGACGATCAATACGAAATTGGGCGGTACGGCCTCCCGCGGCGTCGATTCGCACCCGGTAAGGCACACGATGAGCAAGAAACTGAGCCTAGCGAGGAGGGAACGACGGCGCGAAACGGGCACCGGATGGCGAGACACGGTGATGGATGCTATCACAGCTAGAAGGGGGCTCTGAACGGCCAGACCCCTTCCCTCGCACGCTCCTCCGGTGCTAATTTGATGGCACCACCGACGAACTACCTGTCCCATACCGCCTGAAGGAGAACGAAATGTCCGACACCGAGACGAATCCCGCTGCCTATGCGGAGCAGCTCATGCCCATTGCGATGGGCTACATCAACACGCAGATCCTGCTCAACGCGGACGCCTTGGGAGTCTTCGACTTTCTCGAGGGCGGTCCACGCGACGTCGACGCAATTGCTCAGGGGATTGGTATCGGCCGCGACCCGGCCGAGCGGCTGCTGATTGGTTGCACCGTGCTCGGATTGGTGTCACGCGACGGCGACGCGTTCGCTCTGACCGACGCGAGCCGGGCATGCCTCGTCAAGTCTGCGCCGACCTATATGGGCGGGCTGTTTCCGTTCACCAGGAGCACGCTCTACCGGCTTTTTCATTCGCTCTCCGACAGCTTGCAGGATCCGAAGCCCCAATGGGACAAGGTCCCGGGAATGGCGCCGGGGGGACCCTTCGAGGCGATGTACGCGGACCCTGAGGAGCTCGCACGGTTCCAGGACGCGATGTTCGGGCTGGCCTATCCGACGGCGATGGCCGCCAGCGAGAAGTTCGATTTCGGGGCCTTTGATCTGGCTGTCGACGTGGGGGGCGGCACGGGAGGGTTCGTAAACGGTCTGTGTCAGCGGTTTCCGAGCCTTCGCGGACGTATCTTCGATCTGCCGCCGGTCGAGTCGGCCGCCCGCGCGACGATCGCGCGGCTTGGGCTCGAGGGGCGTGTCGACTTCGAGCAAGGCGACTTCTTCTCCGAACCCATCCCCACCGATGCGGACCTCATCATCCTGGGCGATATCCTCCATGACTGGAGCGAGGCCGAGGGCACTGCGATCCTCGAGAAGGTTTACGAGGCGCTCCCGGAGGGCGGGGCGTTGTGCGTTCAGGAGAACATCTTGACGCCGGAGCGCGACGGGAGCTATGTGACCGCGATGATCAATTTGACGATGCTGGTCGCGGCGACCGGCAAGCAACACTCGCCCGCGGAGTTCGAGACATGGCTCGGAGGCATCGGGTTCAAGCGCTTCGAGCATCACTACTTGGCGGCGCCGCGCGACGTTTTGATCGCGTGGAAGTAGCTCAGTCGGGTTCGGTCGAGAGTCCCGCGCCGTAACCCGCGCGCGGTATACTCGAAACGTGCAGCGGCGAAGGCGTGCTCTCCTGGTGCTTCCGTTCGCCGGGCTGCCGATGAGCGCTTTCGCTTCGACCTGGGTCGATATCGAACTGACGTGCCCGGTTTGCGGCACGGGCAACCTGTTCAAGAAGCCGGCTAGCTTCGGTACTTACGTGTACCAAGAGCCATCGCGGTTCCAGTACGTGTTTTGGCCGGCGACGACGGACACGTTCCTCTATACGTGTCGGCGCTGTCACCTCTCGGCGTACATGCAGGATTTCTCGAATGTGCCGCCCGAGAAGATCGCGCCCCTGGCCGCGATGCTGGAGCGGGACGGCGCGCTCGACGGCGCGGTGATCCCTTACTACGAGATCCCGATGACCTTACGCCTCGCTATCGGGCGGCGGGTTTACGAGGAGCTCGGTCGCGACACGGAATTTTGGTGCGAGTTCCACCGCATCGCCGCCTACCACTACGCCGAATCCAGCCAGCCGGAGCGAGCCCACGATGCCCGCGCGACGGCCTTGGCGGAGGCCCGAGCCCTCCTCGACGCCGAGCCGGCCGCGTCGCGCAAAGAGTTGCTCGTTATCGTCGCCGCGATGCAGTTCTTCACCGGGGACGCGGCCGGTGCCCGGGACTCGTTGTCGGAAGCGGAGCAACACACGTTTCAATCGGCGGACCGTGAGTCGACCGCCCTCGACGCATTTCTCTCGTCGCTCATCGTGGATTTTCGGTCGGAGCTTCTCTCCGGCGGCGAACCGCGTTAGCATTCGCCTCCGATGACAGAAAGTTCCGAACCGAAACGAGACGCCGAGATCCGCTTCAAGGTTGCTCTGGACGACCAACACATGCCCGTGTCAATCGAGTGGGACGCCACCGACTCCGAGCAGGGCGAGATGCAGCCGACCCGTTCCATCATGCTGTCGGTATGGAACCATGAGGAGAACAAGGCGATGCGGATCGACCTGTGGACGCCGGAGATGCTCGTCGATGAGATGAAGCTCTTCATGTTCCAAAACCTCATGACGATGGCGGATACATTTGAGCGCGCGACGTCCGAGACGGAGCGCGCTGACGAGATCCGTGTTTTCGCCAATGATTTCGCGGGAAAGCTCGGCTTCGTCCGCGACGAGGGTGACGAGGAGGAGGCACACGAGGATTGAGCGCTGCGCTAAGATAAGGCGCCCATGACCGACACACCTCGATTCAAGAAAGCGTCGGCGATCGTCGACTTCCCGAAGTCAGAGGCGGAAGTCCTCTCGTTTTGGAAACAGGCCGACATTTTCGACAAGAGCGTCGAAATGCGCAAGGGCGCACAGACGTTCATCTGGGACGACGGCCCGCCGACTGCGAACGGGCGCCCGCACAACGGTCATGTAATGACACGGGTGTTCAAGGACATCTTTCCCCGATACCGGACGATGCGCGGCTTCTACGCCGAGCGCAAGGCGGGCTGGGATACTCACGGGCTCCCCGTCGAGGTCGAGGTCGAAAAAGAGCTCGGTATTCACGGGAAAGCGGATATCGAAGCCTACGGCGTCGAGGCGTTCGTCCAGAAATGCATGGAGTCCGTCTTCCGCTATATCGGCGACTGGGAGCGGATGACGGAGCAGATGGGGCACTGGGCGGATTTGTCGGACGCCTATGTGACATACCACAAGAGCTATATCGAGAGCGTGTGGTGGGCCTTGTCTCAGCTCTTCGAGAAGAACCTCCTTTATAAGGGCCACAAAGTCGTCTGGTGGTGGGCGCAAGGAGGAACCGCTCTTTCTTCCGCGGAGGTCGGCCTCGGCTACAAGACGGTCGATGACCCGTCTGTTTACGTCGCCTTTCCCCTCGTCGACGAGCCGGACACCTCGCTGCTCGTGTGGACGACGACACCGTGGACCCTTCCATCCAATATGTATGCGGCCGTCAAGCCGGGTATCGACTACGTGGTCGTGGCCGACGGTGACCGGAAGCTGGTCGTCGCTGGGGCGTTGAGAGAGACACTGGAAGGGAAGATCGGGCGCGAGTTGCCGGTCACGCGGGAGCTGAAAGGACAAGAGCTCGTAGGGAAACGCTATCGTCCGCCGTTCGATGACTACTATTCGAGCTTGGGTGATAGGGAGGTCTCGCTCCGGAGCGGCGGAACCACGCCGATGTTCTGGAAAGTCGTTGCCGCGGACTTCGTGGAGCTCTCACAGGGGACGGGCTTGGTTCACGAAGCTCCGGCCTTTGGTGAGGTCGACCATGATCTCCACCGCGCGCTCCTGTCGAGCTATGAAGACCCGGCTAGCGTGCCGCTCCTGTGTGCGATTGGTCCGGATGGAAAGTTCACGGATGAGGTCTCGTGGCTAGCGGGGCAGTGGGTCAAAGACGCGGACAAGGTCATTGCGAAACGCATGAAAGAGTCCGGCGCTTTGATCCATCAAGAGTCGATCCGGCACGAATATCCGTTTTGCTGGCGCGCTGACGACGATCCGCTCATCCAATATGCACGGCCTGCATGGTTCATTCGCACCACTGCTCAGATCGACAAGGCGATCGCGAACAACCGCGCGGTGCAGTGGATCCCCGACCACATCAAGGAAGGGCGCTTCGGCGATTTTCTGGCGAACAACGTCGACTGGGCGCTCTCACGGGAGCGTTACTGGGGTACCCCGCTCAACATTTGGGTCAACGACGAGACCAACCAGATGCTCGCACCGACGTCGGTCGACGAGATCCTCGAAAAGAACCCGGACGCGTTCCGTGCGTTCGAGGAGGCGCGAAAGAAGAATCCGGATCTGTCCGAGCACCTCATGGTCCACAAGCCCTGGATCGATGACGTCACGTTCACCGTTCCCGGCGAGAGCGGCACCTACCGCCGCGTGCCCGAGGTGATTGATTGCTGGTTCGATTCGGGCAGCATGCCGTTCGCGCAGTGGGGCTATCCGCATCGGGGCCACGAGGCGTTCAAGAACACGTTTCCGGCGGACTACATCGTCGAGGCGATCGACCAGACTCGTGGCTGGTTCTACTCCATGTTGATGATCTCGACTCTCGTGTTCGACCATGACTTGCCGCATCCCTACGAGACCTGCATCGTCGCCGGCCACGTCAATGACAAGCAAGGAAAGAAGGAGTCGAAGTCGAAAGGAAATTACACGCCGCCGGAGGTCATCCTCGAGAAGGTCGCGATGGAGTTCGCGGTGGTCGATGCGGTCGACGTCGCGCCTCGAGCGGGCACAGCGTTGATCTCGCGCGCCGATCTGGAAGGCCTCGACTTGAGCCCAGGGGCGAGCGTGCGCCTCGGCGAGGTCGCCCTCGTTGCTGAACCCGTCAAAGGCCTGCCGCGCCGGGTGGTCGTCCTGCCGGCTGACGTGAGGAGCGCCCTCGGATTGTCGGCCGCGCCTCGTGGGCTTTCGACGATCCCTGCCGACGTTCCCAGGTTGGACCCGGAGTGCAAGGTGCTCATCGAAGACCCGGGGACTCCCGCGCCGGGGGCGGATGCGTTTCGGTGGTTCTTTCTCGCGGCGAACCCGCCTTGGAGCTCCAAACGGCACTCGCTCGGCAATGTGCGCGCGCTCCAAAAAGAGTTTCCGCTGAAGCTCCGCAATGTCTACAGCTTCTTCACGATCTATGCCTCGATCGATGACTTCGATCCGAGGACGGAGGCGGGACGCGACTGGCAGGCACGCCCGTTTCTCGACCGCTGGATTTTGTCGGAGCTATCGAAGCTGAACGTGAGCCTCATCGAGCATCTCGACGCCTACCGAAGCTACGAAGCGGCCGTGGAGCTGACCGAGTTCGTCGATGGCCTCTCCAACTGGTATCTGCGTCGGAGTCGCAGCCGCTTCTGGTCGCCGGGACGGAGCGACGACAAGATCGATGCCTATGCCACTCTCTATGAGTGCCTCGTGACCGTGACGAAGCTCGCGGCGCCGTTCGTCCCGTTCATGACGGAGGAGATGTATCAGAACCTCGTCCGAGGCGCGTTCGGGGACGAGGCGCCCGAGAGCGTACATCTTTGCGACTATCCCGTCGCGGACCCATCACGCGTCGACTCCGCGCTCAACGAGGAAATGGCGATCGTGCGTGACACCGTTTCGCTGGGATTGCGCGTCAGGACGGACAACAAGCTCAAAGTCCGACAACCCTTGTCGAAGGCGGAGGTGACCCTCTCCGCCGCGGCGCTCGAAGATCGTGTGCGCGCCTACGGACCCATGATCGCCGAGGAGCTGAACGTGCAAGAGGTCGTGTTCGTGCACGGAAGCGAAGAGCACGTCGAATATCAGGTCAAGCCCAACTTTCGACGGCTCGGGCCCCGGGTCGGCAAGCGCATGCCCGCGGTGAAGAAAGCCCTGGCGAGCGCGGATGGGAGCGCCGTCCGCGCAGCTCTGCTCGATTCCGGAGTCGCGACGCTCGACATCGACGACGACATGCTGCAGCTCGATCTCGAAGATGTCGAGGTCGTGGTCCGAGCGAAGGAAGGCTATGCCGCCGCGGGGGACGAGCTCGCGGTCGTGGTGCTGTCGCTCGAGCTCACCCCGGAGCTCATCGAGGAAGGGAAGTATCGTGAGCTCTTGAGCCGCATTCAAGGCATGCGCAAAGAGCTCGGCCTCGAGTTCACCCAGAGGATCCGGCTTTGCATCAAAGGCACGCCGACCCTTGAGCAGCTCGTCGAGAATCGACGAGAACATTTCATGGCGGAGACCCTTTGTATCGACCTCGCCGACGGCATCGAGGGGACATCACGTGACGTCGATATCGACGGCGAGCCGTTGACGATTACGCTGGCGAACGCCTAGCAGGCTGCTGAAAAAGCCGTGAAATAGGGGGACATAAACCTATTTACGGCTGAAAAAGGTGAGAAATAGCGGGGACACAATACCTATTACTCTGTTTTTGCCGCAAACGATGTGCAAAAAACCGCGTAATAGGTTTATGTCCCCTATTTCACGGCTTTTTCAGCAGCCCGCTACACGCGTCGCTCGACCCTAGCCGCCGTAGTCTCGGGCGAGCGCTTCGAGCTTTTCGAGCACCTCACGGAGCTCCTTGCCCTTGGCTTTCTGAACTTCCACGACCTCGGGCTTCGCACCGGCGAGAAATTTCGGGTTCTCGAGCTTGCGGGTCACCTGGTCGAGGCGTTTCTTCGCTTCGCTCATCTCCTTTTCGATCCGCGCAAGCTCGGAGGCGATGTCGACGTGCTGCCCAAGGTCGATATAGATCTCGAAGGCGGGGTCGACCACGGTGACGGCGCCTTGGGGCTTCTCCTCGGCGATCGTCAGCGATTCGAGATTGGCCAGACTCGCGAGGACGGGTGTGGTGGCCGAGACGAGCTCGCCCCCTGCCGCGTGCGTGGGCTTGACGGCCACGTTGAGCTTGACGTTCTCGGAGACCCGGGCGTTCGCGCGCGCGGTGCGGATCCGGCCGACGAGCCGTTGAAGGGACTCGAACGAAAGCTCCAAGGACGGGTCGGGCTCTACTTCCCCCTTGGGCGCGTTCTCGTGAATGAGAAGCTCGGAAGACGGGCGGCAGCCGAGCCAGAGCTTCTTCTCGTCCATCGCCGGAAGCAAGCGTCCCCAGAGGTCTTCCGTGATAAATGGGCACACGGGGTGAAGCATTCTCAGGATCTCGGCGAGCGCGACGCCGAGCTCATGACCGGCACGGCGTGCCGCCGCGGGATCACCGCCCGTGACGCGCGCTTTCGTCAGCTCGAGATACCAATCGCAGTAGTCGTTCCAGATGAACCGATAGAGCGCGTGCCCGACGGGAGCGAAGTCATAGGACTCGATCGCGGAGCGAACGCCCCGGACGGTCGACGCCGTCCTCGAACGGATCCAGGCGTCCTCGACCGAGGGCTCGGCCTCCCCGTCGGCTTCGGGTAAAGCGTCGATGGTTAGTAGAACGTAGCGGCTGGCGTTCCAGAGCTTGGTCACGAAACGGCGGCCAATCTCGTTGAACCGCGCGAGCGACAGTTTCATCTCCTGCCCATCCGAGCAGGAATAGACGAGCGTAAATCGAAGTGCGTCGGCCCCGATGGCTTGGAACCCATCGGGGAAGTTCTTCTCGATGCGGGTGACGAGCTCCTTCATGTTCGTCGGTCGCGCCTCGAAAACCGGGCCCTTCAAGTCCTCGACCGTAGCGCCGTCGATCACGGTCAACGGATCGATCCCGTTGCCCTTACTCTTGCTCATGACCGCTCCGCGGTCGTCGAGCACCGTCGGATGGATGTAGACGTCTCGATAAGGTAGCTTCTTTTGTGTCTCGAGCGCGGCGAAATTCATCCGTGCGACCCAGAAGAAGATGATGTCTTTGCTGGTCGAAAGAACGCTCGTCGGAAAGTAGCGTTGAAAGTCCGGGCTATCGGCCGGCCAACCGAGTGTCGTCATCGGCCATAGCCACGAACTGAACCAGGTGTCGAGCACATCCGGATCTTGAATCCATGAGTCGGGGTCGCTCTCGACCACCGCGGGCGTGTCGATGTCGACGACGATCTCGCCGGTGACTTTGTGGTGCCAGGCGGGAATGCGATGTCCCCACCAAATCTGACGGCTGATCGTCCAGTCGCGGATCTTCGAAAGCCACGCGAAGTAGACTTTCTCCCAGCGCTTGGGATGAAAGAAGAGCTCGCTTCCTTCGCCTTTCTCCCACTCTCCGCTCTCGCTCGACCGCGAATAGCCACTGGCCTCGAGCGCTCTCTCGGCGAGAGGCTTCATCCGGACGAACCACTGATCCGATAAACGGTACTCGATCACGGCGTTCGAGCGTTGGGCTCTCCCGACCGGCACCATACGCTCTTCGATATCTGCGATGAGGCCTTGTTCCTCGAGCGCCTCTACGGCCCGCGCTCTAGCCTTGTAGCGGTCGAGCCCGCGAAAGGCTTCCGGGACGAGATCGTTCATCGACGCGTCTTCGTTCATGACGTTCACGGGCTCGAGATCGTGCCGCGCGCCGACGTCGAAGTCGTTGAGATCGTGGGCGGGCGTGATCTTCAAGCACCCGGTACCGAACTCGCGATCGACGTAGTCGTCGGCGATCACGGGGATGATGCGCCCCTGCAACGGAAGCCGTAGCGTCTTGCCGATGAGGGCCTGGTAGCGCTCGTCGTCGGGGTGGACGGCCACCGCGACATCACCGAACAAAGTCTCCGGCCGCGTCGTCGCGACGGTGAGGTGGGTGACATCTCCTTGGGGCTCCACGAATGGATAGCGGATGTGCCACAAATGGCCCGCCTCGCCGCCTTCCTTCGTGCTGACTTCGTCGTCCGAAAGCGCGGTGCGGTCGATGGGACACCAGTTCACGATTCGCTTGCCGCGGTAGAGCAGACCCCGGTCATAGAGCGATTTGAAGACGGTACGGACCCCGAGCGAGGGGCCGTCGTCCATGGTGAACGTCGTCCGCTGCCAATCGCAGGAACAGCCGAGCTTTTCGAGCTGCCGGAGGATGATGTCCCCGTACTTTTGCTTCCACTCCCAAACCTTGGCGATGAACTTCTCGCGGCCAAGCTCGCGATAGTCGACCCCATCGGCGTCGAGGTGTTTACGTACGACCGTTTGCGTCGAGATCCCCGCGTGATCGGTGCCCGGAAGCCACAAGGCATCGTAGCCGTCCATGCGCTTGAACCGGATGAGGACGTCCTGGACGGTGTTGTTCAGGGCGTGCCCCATGTGGAGCCGTCCGGTGACGTTTGGCGGGGGAATCGCGATCGAGAAGATCGGCCGGTTGCTCGGCCGGCCTTCTCGCAGCTCTCCGGCGCGGTCATAGTCGCTGTCGAAGCTATGGTTGTCACGCCACAGCTTGTAGATACGCGCTTCGGTGGCGGTGAAGTCGTAACGAGTTGGGATTTCCATCTGGGGCGGTTTCGCTTTCGGTGGAGGCGATGACAAGCGGGTAAGGCGTGCCTATCGGGCTAGATTCATGGCGTCCATTGATTATAAGCGATAGTCTTCCTCCGAGGAGGTAACTCATGTCCTATGGTGGAGGCGGCAAAGGCCCGTTCGATTTCGACGCGAGCCGAATGCCGGAGATCAAAGTTCCCAACTTCGTCCCCAAGAATGTCATTGGCATCCTTGCGGCAATGCTCATTGCCGTATCTTTGTTCAGTGCCGTTTACCAGATTCAGCCCGACGAAGCAGGTGTGGTCCTGCAGTTCGGGCGCTACTCTCGCGTGACCGGCCCCGGGCTTCATTTCCTGGTCCCGTTCATCGAGGGGGTCATCAAAGTGCCCGTGGAACGGCAGCTGAAGGAAGAGTTCGGTTTTCGGACCGCGAGTGCGGGCGTCCGCACGCAATATCTCGAGAGCGACTTCTCCGACGAGTCGGCGATGTTGACGGGCGACCTGAACGTGGCCGTCGTCGAGTGGATCGTCCAGTACAAGATCAAGGATCCGCGAGCGTTCCTCTTCAGCGTGAAGGACCCGGTCGCGACGTTTCGCGACATGAGCGAAGCGGCCATGCGCCAGGTCATCGGGGATCACAGCGTCGACGAGGTCATCACGACGGGCCGTGCGAGCATCGCGAATCAGGCGAAGGTGATCTTGCAACAGCTCGGCGATACCTACGAGATCGGAATCGACGTGCAACAGCTGGTGCTTCAGGACGTCAACCCTCCGGACCCGGTCAAGCCGTCGTTCAACGAAGTGAATGAGGCGATCCAGGAAAAGGAGCAGCTGACGAACCTTGCCCGCACCGACTACAACCAAGCGATTCCCAAGGCTCGCGGTGAGGCCCAACAGCTCATCGAGGAAGCGGCGGGCTATGCCGCGGCCCGTGTGAACCGCGCCGAAGGCGAGGCCACACGCTTCGAGGCGATCTACGAGGAGTACCGCAAAGCACCCCGCGTGACCCGCAGCCGCATGTATCTCGAGATGCTCAACGAGGTGCTGCCCCAGGTAGGCAAGAAAATTATCGTTGACGAAGAGGGCGCGTCGGTTCTGCCTTTGATGAACCTGACCGCGAGCCCCAGGGACGGAAACCAATGAATCGCTCGATAGGAATCGTTCTCGCAGCCTTTGTCATCCTCGTGCTCCCGAGCGCGATGTTCACGTTACAAGAGACGGAACAAGCGATCGTGACGCAGTTCGGGGAGCCCATAGGGGAGGCGATCACGACCCCGGGGCTCAAGTTCAAGCTTCCGTGGATTCAGGACGTTCATCGCTTCGACAAACGTTGGCTCCCGTGGGACGGTGATGCGAACGAGATTCCCACGAAGGACAAGAAGTTCATCTGGGTGGATACCTATGCTCGGTGGCGGATCTCGGACCCACTGAAGTTCTTCCAATCCGTGCGAGATGAGCGCCAAGCTCAGAGCCGCCTCGACGACATCATCGACGGCGAGACGAGAAACGCGGTCGCGCGTTTCGACCTCATCGAGATTGTGCGTTCTTCGAACCGCGACTTCGAGGTCACGGAGATCGTGACCGGCTTCGCCAATGAACAGGCCCCTGCCGATATCGCGAGCGGCCGTGACGCGATCACCCGCAGCATCCTCGGGCAGTCGTCCCAGGCGACGCCCAATTTCGGGATCGAGCTCGTCGACGTCCAGTTCAAGCGGATCAACTACACGGAAGAGGTGCGTGCGTCGGTCTACGAGAGGATGATCTCCGAGCGGAATCGGATCGCGGAGCGTAGTCGCTCCGAGGGCCTAGGACGCTCCGCGGAGATCCGTGGCCAAAAGGAGCGGGATCTTCAGCAGATCCAGTCCGAAGCTTTTCGCACTGCCGAAGAGACGAAGGGCCGTGCGGATGCCGAGGCGAGCGCCATCTACGCCAACGCGTACACTCGGGATCCTGACTTCTATCAGTTCCTCAAGACGCTCGAAACTTATCGGAGCAGCCTCGACGAGGATGTCACGTTGCTTCTCAGCAGCGATTCCGAGTTTCTGAGCTTTTTGAAGAAGTCGCGTTGATCGGTTAGCGTCTGTCGTTCACTGGGAGGTAAACAAGGCCATGAAGGCATCGAGTCTTTTCGTTCTCGTGTGGGTCGTGACCGCATCGGCGCTCGCTCAGGAGAGCACCCCGTCTATCGCGGACAAGACATCAGGCATGCAACATCTGGAGGGTTACTTCGACGTCTATTGGGACGAGGATACGGGGAAGCTCTTCTGGGAAATCGACAAGCTCGACACGGAGTTCCTCTATGCCGTCTCGTTGAGCTCCGGACTGGGAAGCAACCCCGTAGGACTCGATCGCGGACAGCTCGGCGGGACTTACATACTCGTCGCGCAACGGGTGGGGCCTCGTATATTGCTCATGGAGCCGAATTACGGCTACCGTGCGAGAAGCGATAACGAGAACGAGGTCAACGCGGTGCGGGATGCTTTCGCACCGTCGGTCCACTGGGGATTCGACGTCGCGGCCGCGTCAGGCGACAGCATCCTCGTCGACGCCACGGACTTCTTCCTTCGCGACACCCACGGGGCGGCCGCGCGGATCGAGCGGGCGGGCCAGGGCACCTTCCAGCTGGATCGAACCCGCAGTGTCTTTTACCTCCCTCGCACCAAAGCGTTCCCGGAGAACACCGAGATCGAGACCCTCCTCACGTTCACGAGCAACAATCCGGGAGCGCTCGTACGGTCCGTCGCCGCGAGTGGTGAGGCGATTACGCTTCGTCAGCACCATTCGTTGGTGGCGCTACCGGATGACGCCTTCGAGCCACGCGAGGCGGACCCTCGTATCGGAGTCTTCGGACCTACGTTCCACGACTACGCAACGCCCATCGATGAGAGCTTGGTCGTCCGTTGGGTCGCCCGGCATCGGCTCGAGAAGCAGAATCCCGACGCCGCGCGGTCGGAGGCGGTGGAGCCGATCGTGTACTACCTCGACCCTGGTGTCCCGGAGCCGATCAAGAGCGCGCTCCTGGATGGCGCTCGCTGGTGGGAACAGGCGTTCGAAGCGGCCGGTTTCATCGACGCCTATCGCGTCGAAGTCCTCCCGGCGGATGCGGACCCGCAGGACATCCGCTACAACATGATCCATTGGACGCATCGCTCGACACGCGGCTGGTCCTATGGAGGCTCGGTAACGGACCCCCGTACGGGAGAGATCATCAAAGGCAACGTGAATCTCGGCAGCTTGCGCCTGCGCCAAGACTACTTGATGGGGCAAGGGATGACGGCGCCGTTCGCGAATGACCAGGCGGGGTTGAATGCCTGTGGCTTGAGTACCGCTCCCGGCTTCGCGTATCTGGCGCAGGTCGGAGAGGGGGCGACCCCGGTCGAGATGGCTCTCGCCCGCGTACGCCAGCTATCGGCGCATGAAGTCGGTCACACGCTTGGATTCCCGCACAACTACATGGCAAGTACCTATGGAGGTCGCGCGAGCGTGATGGACTATCCCGCGCCGCTCGTGCAGATCCGCGACGGACAGCTGAACCTTTCCGACGCATACGCGGTGGGGATCGGTGACTACGACAAGATCTCGGTGCGCTGGCTCTATGGGGACTTTGCCGCCGGCGCGGACGAGAAACAAGAACTGAACGCCATCGTGGAGGAGGGGTTGAGGAGCGAGCGTCGCTTCATGACCCACACCGACAACTATATCGGCGCGGGAGCCCATCCACTGGCATCGGTATGGGACAACGGCGGCAACCTCGTCGATATGCTCGAGCACGAGATCGAGGTCAGACGATTGGGGCTCGAGAGTTTCGGCCCGTCCGTATTGCGGGTCGGCGAGCCTCTTTCACTGCTGGAGAAGGCTCTCGTACCGCTCTATCTCCATCACCGCTACCAGATGAAGGCCGCCATGAACACCGTCGGCGGGGTCGATTACTACTATGCCCTCCGCGGCGACGGCCAGACACCCGCAACGATCGTGCCCGGGACGGAGCAGCGCCGCGCGCTGGGCGCGATCCTGGAAACGCTTTCCGCCGAGTTTCTCGCGGTCCCGGAGGACGTCGTGGAGATGATCCCTCCACCCGCGTACCGCTATGACCAGGGAGAGATGTTCCCGCGGCATACCGGCTTGCTGTTCGATCCGCTCACGGCGGCGGACGTGTCGGCGGACTACACCGTCGAGCTGCTCCTCCACCCCGAACGGGCCGCGCGATTGGTCGACCATCACGCGCGAGATACCTCCCATCTGGGACTCGAAGAGGTCGTCGAAAGCCTCATGAGCGCAACGTGGGATCAACCGATCCCGTCGGACAGCTATCTCGCCGGCGTCCAGGAAGTCGCTCAGCGAAGCGTTCTCGACGGTCTTTTCGAGCAGTCACAAAACCCGGAGAATCCTTCACGGGTGAGGGCCGTTTACAACGCTAGCCTCGACGCGCTCGCCGAGAGACTCGACGAAGACCAGAGTCCGCACCAACGGTTGGCGAGTGCGGATATTCGACGCTGGCAAGCACGTCCGTTCGGCGTGGTGCCGGAACCTGACAAACCCGCGACGCCGCCCGGTAGTCCGATTGGAAGTCCGCGATGAGGAAGGGCGTTCGCCCGTACCGTGGATTGGGAGGAACCCTCTCCTTGCTCATGGTGCTGGCTTTGCCGGCGCCGTCGGTCCAGGCTCAGGTGAACGATGTCACGGTGACGATTCTCACGACGAATCTCGCCGACATGGAAGGACAAGGCGAGTGGAGCTTTTCCGCGTGGGTCGAAGTCGGGAGCCGAGCGTTTCTATTCGACACCGGCTGGTCTCCGAGAAACGTTCTCGACAACGCGGAAGCGCTGGGAATCGACCTCTCTCGCGCCGAGGATTTGATTCTGAGTCACCATCATAATGACCACACCGGTGGCTTGTTGACGTTGAGGGAGGAGCTGTCCAAGCGAAACCCGAAAGCGCTTTCTCGGATCCATGTCGCTGACGGGATCTTCTCTCATCGGCCGAAGCCCGACGGCTCCGAGCGAAACCAGATGGCTTCACGCCGAAAGGCATTGGAAGCCTCCGGCGCGGAATTTGTCGTCTACGAGGGCTCTCACGAGGTCGCACCCGGCGTCTGGGTCACGGGGCCGGTGCCGAGAAAGCACAAGGAAACGAACTATCCCGTCGGGGACGCCTGGCTCGTCGAGAAGCAAGGGGAAGTGGTCTCCGATGACGTCCCCGAGAGTCAATCCCTCGTGATCGTGACCGAGAACGGCCCCGTGGTGATCTCGGGCTGCGGCCACGCCGGGCTCGTCAACACGCTCGATCACGTGGGCGCGACGATCTCCGACGCTTCTCCTCACGCGGCGATCGGCGGGTTCCATTTGTACGAGGCATCCGACGAGACCTTGGATTGGGTAAGCGGTGCGTTGAGCTCGAAGGAGCTCGATATCTTCGTGGGCTCACACTGCACGGGGATCGACAGCGTGTTCCACATCCGAGAGAACACTTCGATGGACCGCGGCCGCGCGCTCGTTGGCGCGATCGGGACCCGCTTCGTTCTGGGGAAAGGCATCGTGCCGGGTGCGGTCAATCGATGACGGAGCCCGGAAGACGATGAGAGCCGCCGTCGTTCAAGCAGCACCGGCAATGTTCGACCGCGAGCGCTCGATCGACAAAGTCGCCGATCTCGTATCCGAGGCAAAGGCGCAAGGTGCCGAGCTCGTCCTTCTCCCCGAGGCCTTCGTGCCGGCCTATCCGCGGGGCCTTGGCTTTGGGACCGTCGTGGGCAGCCGTACGGATTCCGGCCGGCGCACCTTTCAGCGTTACTCGGACGAATCCGTCGAGGTCCCGAGCGATGCGACCGGCAGGCTCGGTGAGATCGCACGAGATGCGGGAGTGTTCCTGGCGATCGGAGTGATCGAAAAAGATCCGTCGGGCACTTTGTATTGCACGCTGTTGTACTTCACCCCCGATGGCCGGCTCGCCGGGAAGCACCGAAAGCTGAAACCGACGGCCGCGGAGCGGTTGATATGGGGCGAGGGCGACGGAAGCACGCTGAGTGTCGTCGAGACGCCTGAGGCGAGGATCGGCGGTCTCATCTGCTGGGAGAACTACATGCCGCTGGCAAGGATGGCGATGTACGACAAAGGCGTCGACATCTACCTCGCGCCGACGGCGGACGCGCGCGATGCGTGGCAAGCGACCATGAGGCACGTAGCGCTCGAAGGTCGGTGCTTCGTCTTGGGGTGTAACCAGTTCCTGACGAAGTCCATGTACCCCACGGACCTGGATGGGATCGCGGACTTGGCGGATGCTCCGGAGATCCTGTGTCGCGGGGGGAGCGTTATCGTGTCGCCCCTCGGAGAAGTTCTCGCGGGGCCCTTGTTCGATCGCGAGGGGATTCTCGTCGCGGATCTCGATCTGGCGGAGATCGCGCGGAGCAAGCTCGACTTCGATGTCGCCGGACACTATGCGCGACCGGACGTCTTCCAGCTTCACGTGAACGAGCGGCCTCAGCGATCGGTCCACCGAGAGACGGACCCGGAATAAGGGCCTAACAGGCTCCTGAAAAACCTTGGAAATAGGGGGACATAAACCTATTTACGGCTGAAAAACTTGAGAAATAGGGGGACACAATACCTATTACTCTGTTTTTGCCGCAAACGATGCTCAAAAAACCGCGTAATAGGTTTATGTCCCCCTATTTCACGGCTTTTTCAGCAGCAATAGGTATTGTGTCCCCCTATTTCTCACGTTTTTCAGCAGCCTGCTAGGCCCTTATTCTACGGCGCCCGTCGTCAAGGACTCCGAGGTGTCGAAGCCCGGCTGAACGGGCTGAAATGCCGGTTCCGGCTCGTCCTCTCCACCCGCCGACGGCGCCACTAGCTTGAAGAGTGTCGGGAATATGACCCCGGTGACGATGGCGAGGAGTACGACCGTGGCGCTCGTCGCGCCGTCGATGACTCCCATCTCGCGGCCAAGAGCGGCGATCGCGACGAGAAGCGTCAGGGGTGTCGCGAGGAGAAATGCACCTCCGACCACCGCTCGCAGCGGCAGCCCGAGGACCAGCAACGTCAATGTGGGGAGGAGCTTCACTAGAAGCGAAGCGCCACCGAGGAGCGCGAGGCCGGAGGCCAGGGTCGAGACGTTCGACAGCGCGCCCCATTCGAACGTCAGCCCGACATTGATGAAAAAGATCGGCACGAAGAAGCCTTGCCCGAGCGCGATGAGCTTGGTCTCAAGCACACCCGTTTCGCGGAATACATAAGTCAGGAGAATTCCGGCTAGGAATGCGCCGAGAATCGCCTCGAGGCCTACCCACGCCGCAAGGGCGGTGAGGCCGAGCATGAGCACGAACCCGAAACGAACCCCAAGCTCCGACGGGTCCTCCTCTTCGACCCATCGTCCAAAGCTGTGCGGGAACCACCACACGACGAGCCGCAGGAGCGCCAAGAGAACGAAAGCGACGATGAACAGCACCAAGACGCTCGCCGCGTGGCCGACGAGGGTCCAACCGACGCCGTATTCGTGCACGAGGTGGTAGCCCGTCAACGTGAGCAACGTAAGAAACTCGCCGATGGAGCCGACGAGGAGAAGGATTTGCCCCCAACGCGTCTTCGATGCGGAAGCGTCGACGAGTGCCACGAGAAGAACACCTACCGACATAGCGCCGAGCACCAGAGCCATGAACGGATCGAGCTCGAGATGAGAGGCGACCGCCGCCGCACCGGCCAAGACCGATGCTGCAACGACGAAAGCGAGGACCACGGTTCGCCTGCCTTCGCGCTCGATGCGATTGAAGTCAATCTCCATCCCCACGAGGAACATGAGGTACACGAAGCCGAGCTTGGCGAGAAAGGTGGTTGCCGCGCTTTGCTCTACGAGTCCGCTCAGGCCAAGCAACAAACCGAAAAGGATCTCTGCGACCGCCGCAGGTATGTGGATGCGGGTCGCGACGAGGGGCATGAGAAACGCCCCCGCGTAGAACAGGACGAGAGAAAGAGCTTCAGCCAGCTCCATGCACGCGTTCGCGGTGAGACAGGGCGAGGACGGACGACCGGCACCGCGAGATGATCTGAAGCACGGTGTCGGGGTTGAAGAATGACGACCGTGTGCCGGAGCGGTGCGAGACGACCACGAGGTCTCCGGGGCCGGCGAGTGCCTGGACTTCCTTTGCGGGATTGCCTTCCCGGACGATCTGCTCGACTTTGATGTGGTACAGCGAGCCGACTTCCATCACGGCTTTGAGTGCTTCCTTCTGTTCGTCGACGGCTTCTTGTCCGACGATGAAGGCCGGCGGTGTCACGACGACAGCCGCGACCTCGACTCCGAGCTGCCGCGAGAGATCGATGGCGAGCTCCGCTCCCAGGATGGCGGCATCCGGGTCCGTTACGGGAAGCAGAATGCGTCGATAGGGATGCGTGCCGGCCGCAAGTAACATCGGGCAGGCCAGTGTGTCGAGAGCGTCGGCGAAGCTTGGACGGGTTAGCCCGATGCGCGTCCAGAAATTCTCGGGATCCTTCGGGAGCACCAAGCAGCCGGTATCCATCCCCGGAATATCCCGCTTCACGATGGTCATCAACGAATCTGTCGCGTTTACCGTCTGCGTCTCGAGCTTGGCACGGGGTGGCTCGAGCTCGGGTGGGGGGTGGTCTTTCCGCGTCAGCGCACGGGCCGTCCGCGTTCTCGTCTGCTCCGCGAAGTAGTGGACCTCATCCCAGAACGTGTCGTCCCGGGTCGTGGGAGCATAAGCGACGGCGCGGACGCCGAATTGCAAGGGAAAGCGTGCGACGCCGGCGCGCAAGTAGTCTGCGATGTAGGGAAGGATCTCGGGCTCGCCCGTCAGCAGCAGCCGGTCGCCTTCGCGGATGATCACGTGGCCGTGGGGCACGACGTAGCGTTCGCCCCGATAGATCGCCCCGACGAGCCATCGACGCGCGCGCAGGTCCCGAACGCGGGTATCGACTGCAGGAGAGCTCCGCAATACGGGAATCTCCAAAATCTCGCCTTCACCGAGACCGACGCCGCTCGCGACTTGATGGGCGCGCTCGATCCGGTTCTTGATCAGCCCCGCCACGGCGTGAGGGCGACTGACGGTCTCAGCGCCGATGCTCTTGAACCACTCTTCGTGGGAAGGTCGGCGGACGAGCGCGATGGTCGTCGGTGGATCGTGAGTCGATGACGCTACCCGGCAGGCCTCGGCGTTGATCTCGTCTTTGTTCGTGACGGCGACGAGCCACTCCGCGCCATCGAGCCCGGCTTCCTTGAGGTTGAGCCGACTGGTCCCGTCCTTCTCGAAGATCCGGACGCCGCGCTCGGGGAGCTCTTGGCGAAGCCTCTCGAGTCTCTCCTCGCTCGGGTCGAGTACCGCGATATCCCAGCTCTCCGACAAGACCTTGGCGAGCGCGCGACCCGTTTGGCCTGCGCCAACGATGAGGACGCGTCTGCGCGACGCGTTGGTCTCCTCGGGCTCAGGCGGGCTTGCTTCTTGAAGCTCAGGCTCGTCGGACATGGGTGTCATTCTAGGTCAGTATCCCACCGCGGCGCTGATCCGGTACGGCTCGACGCCACCGTGCAATCGCTCCGTGGCGCTGTCAATGGTAATTCCGTTGGGTCGACCGAAATGGGCGGACAGGAAGCTATCGGCGACGCGAAGGACCTCATGGCCGCGTCTCGAAAGCTCGTCGGCTACGGCCTCAGGGTAGCGGAGGTCGAGTCGAACGGCTGGGCCGGCCTCTCGATGAAGCCTCGGGGCTTCGATCGCCGCCTGTATTCCCATGCCGTGGTCGAGCACGTGCACGAGTACTTGAAGGACTGCGCTCATTATCATGCGTCCACCGGGTGACCCGATGGCCGCGACAGGGTCGGTGCCGTTCATGACCAGGCAAGGCGCGGCCGCGTGCAGCGCGCGTTTTCCGGGGGCGATGGATGCCAGCCGTCCGGGCTCGGGGTCGTACCACATCATTCCGTTGTTCAGCACGACTCCGGTGCCGGGCACGGTGACGCCCGAGCCGAACCTCCCGCCGAGCGTTCCGGTCAAAGACACCATGTTCCGATCGCGGTCAATGACGTTGAGATGCGTCGTGTGTTGTCCGCCTGAGTCGCTTCCGCCCTCGACGCTGCTAGGCGTCGCTTGGACGTACTGCCATGGGTCGATGCTCGTGTCAGGGGCAAAGCTCGCGCCCGATGGGTCGATCTGTGCGCGCCACTCGGCGAGGTAGGCATCGGAGGAGAACGCTCCGAGCGGGACGTCCACCATCTCGGGGTCTCCGAGAAACCGGAACCGATCGCCGAAGGCCGCGCCCAAGGCTTCCGCGACCAAGTGCGCGTGCTCTGCCGATTCCGGACTCAGGCTCCCGAGCTCGAATCCTTCTAGAAGTTTCAGCGCGAACGATAGCGTCGTGCCACCACTGGGGGCGGGAAGGCCCACGACTCGGCTTCCACGATACGTGACTTCGTCAGGAGACAGGACGCGAGCCTCGTAGCTCGAGAAATCCTCGGCCGTGATGACGCTTCCATGCGCTCGTAGGTGCTCGACGATGCGCGCGCCGACGGCGCCTCGATAAAAGGCGTGATGCCCGTCGGCCGCCACGCTTCGGAGCGTATTTGCGAGCTCGGGTTGGCGGAGTAGCACGGGCGCGGCGGGCGGGAAGCTCGGGCAAAACGGTGTGCCGTCGGGCCGGAAGTAGACCGCCATCGTCTCCGCGAAAGGCGCGAGCCGCGCTGCCGAAGCTGCTGAATGCGCGAATACGTACTCGTCCACGGGGTAGCCCTCGGCTGCGAGCCGGATCGCGGGCTCGAACAGCGCTGCCCAGGGTTTCGAGCCGGCTTCGCGATGAAGGGCGGCGAGCGCGGCGATCGTGCCGGGGACGGTCGCGGCCCGGTATCCCGTCTCGTGGACGTCACCCTTGGTGGCTCGCCAGCCGTAGAGGCCGGCGCTGCGATCGCCGAGCGGCTCGAGCTCGAACATATCCGGGGTCGCGTTCAGCGGAGCGAGGGTGCTGCCGTCGACGCACAGGGTACGTCCGGTTCGTGCCTGGTAGCTGATAGCGTAGGAACACCCACCGAGACCATTCATGAACGGCTCGACCACACCCACGGCGAGTGCGGTCGCGACGGCCGCGTCGGCGGCGTTTCCGCCGTCCTTCAGGACCGAGACACCGGCCTCGGCCGCGAGCGGGTGCATGGCCGTGACGACCCCGTTCTCGGCGACGACTTCCGTCTTCGAGACGATTTGTCGGCTTCTCGTCAAGAGAGTCGCTCGCGCAAGAGAGTGAGGGTCCGATCCCAGGCGAGTTTCGCGGCGGGAGCGCTATGCTGCGCGCGACGGTCGCAATTGAAGCCGTGATCGGCATCGTAAACGTGGATCGCCGCGTTCGGATGAGCGCTTCTGAGCACGTTCACATCCGCCTCGGGTATCGACGCATCGCGTGCGCCAAAGTGCATCAGGAGCGGGCACCTTTCCTTCTCGTCGACGTATGGCAGGATCTGCCCGCCGTAATAGATCACGGCAGCGCTGATATCGAGCCTCGTCGCCGCGAGGAATGAGATGGTCCCACCCCAGCAGAAACCGACCGTCGCGACCTTCAAGCCGTCCGATGCGAGGAGCGACCGCGCCGCATCGACATCGCGGAGCGTGTCGTCCCACGCGAACTCGGAGCGAAGCTCTCTTCCGGTGGTGACGTCGTCTTTCGTATAAGCGAGCTCGACGCCTCTTTGCGAGCTCCGATCGTAGAGAGCGGGCGCAACCGCAGTGTAGCCGACGGCAGCGAGCCGGTCGCAGACATCGCGGATGTGCGCATTGACCCCGAATATCTCCTGCAGGACCACGATGCCACCCTCGGGTGGGCCCTCGGGAACGGCTCGGTAGGCGCCGAGCCTGTGGCCATCGGACGCGGTCAACTCCAACGTTTCAGCCATCGTTTCTCCTAGGCACGAGCGATCTCTTTCATACGTTGCTGCCCGAGACCAGGAGGGCGACCCGTCGGCCCTTGACACGACCGGGCTCTCGCATCGCCGCCGCGAGGGGAACCGCTCCCGCCGGCTCCGGTGTGATGCCGAGCTCCAGCTGAATAAGATCCATGGCGCGACGGATCCACGTCTCGTCGACGAGAATCATGTCATCGACGACCTCGAGCATCGTCGCGACGGCGGACGGCACCGGGATGCGCGTTGCCACACCGTCCGCGATGGTGGATACCGAATCCGTCGTTTCGACCCGACCGGTGCGATACGAACGCTCCATCGCGGGAGCGCCAAGCGCGCCCGCTCCGACGATACGGGTCTCGGGGCAACGTGCTTTGAGCCAGGTGCCGACACCGTTCACGAGCGCGCCGTTACCGACGGGAAGAATCACCTCGTCGAGCGGGGGCCGCCACGAACCGAGCTCCGTGGCGATCGTGCCCGCGCCCTCGGTGATCGCCTCGTCATGGCCGTCCTCGACGAAGGTGAGTCCGTCGCGCTGCGCGTGGGCGCGGCAAGCATCCTTGGCGGCGTCGAAGTCATCGCCTACGAGCGTGACCTCGGCACCGAGCTCACGCATCTTCGCGACCTTGTAGGCGTTCGCGGTCGTCGCCGCGTACACGATCAGGGGGATCGAATGCCTGGTTGCGGCGTAGGCGAGGCCTTGGCCGAAATTGCCGGCGGACGCGCACAGCCAGGGCGTGGGCGCCGTCTCACGGTGTCGCTCCACGAAGGCGAACGCGCCCCGCGCCTTGAACGAACGGATCGGATTGACGCATTCGAGCTTCACGATGACCTCGGCCTCTAGGAGCCGACTGAGCGCGTCACTGCGGAACTGCGGCGAATCCAAAAAGACGGGGTCGATCAGATCGCGCGCGGACTCGATACCTTCGACAGAGATCTCAGGCGCCGCATCCATCGCGACGGATCCTATCTCAACTCGTCGTCGCTCTTCGGTGTGATGTTCTTTATTTCGGGGGCAGCCTCGCCGCGCCGACGCCACATCCCGAGCATCACCGCGAGAACGCCGAGAATTGCCTCATCGACGAGGACGATAGGGTCAGGCGTCAGGATGTCCACGACGAACAGTCCAAGAAGTATCGCGAAGAGTTGCGGGAACTTCAGCCCGGAGAAGAACCGCTGGAGGAGTCCTTGCGATTCGTCACCGTCAACCGTCTTGCTCATGCCCCATCTTACCTAATCCTCCCGCTCATCGGCGCGAGGTGTCGACGGCGGGTTGGTTTGCCGCCGACTCGGTCACGCCGTCGGTCGTCGCCATGCGCTCGTCAGAGCGAGCCAAACGAGACTCATCGCCTGAAGAGCGAGTGCGAGGCCGAATGCGGTTCGATAGCCGCTCGCGGCGAATCCCGAGACGGTCGCCGGGAAGCGCGCGATCATCGCTCCCAGTCCAGCCTGGAGGGCGAATGCGCCCGCGAAGACGAAGACGTTGAGCGCACTATTGACGCGACCCGCCATGTCCCTTGGGAACCGGCTCGTCAGAATGCCGTAGCTCAGCATGCCCGATGCGCCGAAAAAGCCGAAGGACGCCCACGCCAATCGAGGGTCCGACACCCACTCGAGGACAACGGCGAGCTGCGTCATCTGAAAGACGACCGCAGCCGAAGCCCAAACGACGAGGCTCGTGACGCCGCGGCGAGCGAGACGTGCCGCAACTCCGCCCATGAAGAGAAAACCGACGCCCATTGCGAGAGTCAGCCACATCAAATGCTGCGCGACCTCTTGTCGGCCGAGGCCGGAGACGTCGCGTAACCAAGGGCCCGCCCACAAACTCTGAATCGAGAGAAATGCCGCTTGATGCGACACGGAGAGCGGCAGAACGCTCCAGAACGCGCGCTCGCGAAAGACGTCGCGTAGCCCCTTGCTGACATCGGCGAGTGTCGAGGACGCGCGCTCGGGCGCTTTGTCGGGCACCGCGACGAAGATAATGGCCGCGAAAAGGAGCGTCGCGGCCGCGAGCGCTTGAAACGCCCCTCGCCACCCGACATGCGTGATGGCCCATTCCATGGGAACCGTAGCGGTCAGTGCACCAGCTGCGCCGATGGCCATGACGGCGCCATTGAGGAATGGAAGGCGTTCCGGACGACCCCACGCGACGAAAGCGTGAAAGGAGGCCATCAGACAGGCCGAGACACCGAGACCGATCAACGCCCTTCCGGCGGAGAGCCCGGAGGAGGAGTCGGATAATGAGAAGACGAGCGCGCCGAGGACGGCGGCCAGGAGTAGCACGGATTCGGTGCGTCTCGCGCCGTAGCGGTCCAAGGCGATTCCGACGGGGAGCTGCGCTACCGCAAAGGCCAAGAAGTAGGAGCTCGTGAGCAGGCCGACGGTCCAGGCGTCGAGGCTGAGCTCACGCACCAGATCCGCAAAGACGACCGCGTTTACCGAACGGAAGAGCTGTGAGATGAAATAGCCGAGAGCGAACGGCGTGAAAACGCGTGACCAGAACATCATCGTTTCGAGGGCGGAGCCGGCCGAAGAGTCTACCGCGATCGTGGCCCTCACCAAAGGCTTGGTGGGTTTTTCGTCTTATGTGCGAAAAATGGATCCGGTACGACGAACCGCATAGTATGGGGCGACAAAAATTCAGGAGAACAGGAAATGCATCTGAGTTCGTTCGCCGCCGTGGTCGCGGCACTGACCTTCGCCGCCCCCTCTTCCGCCCCGAGCCAAACGGAGGCGGTTAGCGACGAGACGGCGTTTCCCGCAGTCGTGGCCCGAGTCAACGGCACCGAGATATCGAACGATGAGCTCGTTCGCCGAGGCGCAGCGCTGAAGAGTCAGATCCCCGCGGAAGAAGTCGGCCCGGACTTCTACCAACTCGTACTCGAAGATCTCATTGGTGGGGAGCTTTTGTTCCAATCAGTGCAGACGAAGGGAATCGCACCGTCCGACACCGAGGTCGACGACCAGTACGGGCAACAGGCCGAGCGCTTCGGAGGGCTCATCGCATTCGAGTCCGCACTGACGGATGAAGGCTTGACGGCGGCTGAGATCAAGCGCGATATCAAGAAGGAGATGAGCATCCGGAATCTCGTCGAGCAGGAGCTGGTTCCGGATATCGTGGTCTCCGAAGAGGACAAGCGAGTCTTCTACGAGGGCAACGCGGATTCCATGCCACAGCCTGCGGAGTTCCGCGCCGCTCATATCCTGATTTCCGTACCCGAGGATGCACCGGACGCACAGAAAGAGGAAGGGCGGAAGAAGGCGACCGCCATCCGGAGCATGGTCGAAATGGGCCAGGACTTCGGAGAGCTCGCCGCGAGAAACTCAGGGGACCCGGGCTCGAAAGACAACGGCGGAGAGCTACCTTGGATGGCCGAAGGTCAGACCGTGCCGCCGTTCGAAGCCGCGATGAAGTCGCTCGCGCCGGGAGAGATGAGCGGTGTGGTCGAGACCCAGTTCGGGTTCCACATCATCCGACTCCTCGACAAGCGCGGCGGAGGGGCGATGCCCTACGAGGAAGTGCAGGAGCGTATCGAAGACTTCCTCAAGAGGAAAGGACTTCAGGAGCGGATCCAGCAAGAGATAGAGACGTTGCGAGCTCTAGCGGCAGTCGAAGTCTTCATTTGACGCCGCGGGGCGTCGTGGGCGCTACTGCTCGGGCCAACCGGTGACCGGGTTGCGCCAGAGACTGGTGCCCACTCCGTTGGCCCAAATCCGCATGGGTGGACCCAGCGCGGGGCCGGATTCCGCCGCGGGAAAGATGTGGTAGCCCGCGATTCCTATGGGGCCCCAGATCTTCTTGATACGGACCTTCTCAGCCCAGTTCGCTCGTAGCTCTTCAGGGTCGTAGTCGAAAGAGAAGTCGAATGTGATGCGATCGCTGTTCTCGCGGGGGCCGGCCTCGTCTGATTGCTGTCCGACGGCGGCCACGGGAGCTCCGAGAACGAGTGCAAGGACCAACGACCTCATAGCGAGCAGGCGCATCTGGTTCAAGCTAAAGCAAGCTTGGCACTATTGTCAAGACGCGGAACGGGTTGCGGCGATCTCCACATCGGAATAAGCTAGGAAATTCCGGAGGGTCTAGGCAACCATTGAGGGTACTTTCGATCACCGCGGGCGCGGCCAATATGTATTGTGGCAGTTGCCTCCGCGACAACGCACTCGCGACCGAGCTCCGTCGGCAGGGCCATGACGTGACCCTCGTGCCGATCTACACACCGACGCGCACGGATGAGCCCAACGTGAGTGAGGAGCGCGTCCTGTATGGCGGCGTCAACGTCTACCTTCAGCAGACGTTGCCTTTTTTCCGAAAGGCGCCTCCGTTCGTGGATCGGCTATTCGACTCCAAGCTGGTGATGAAAGTACTCAGCAAATTGTCGGTCTCGACGGACCCCGCTGAGCTCGGCGATCTCACGGTTTCCACGCTCAAAGGCGAGAACGGCTTCCAACGCAAGGAAGTCGACAAGCTCACGGCGTGGCTCTCGGAGCAGCCGAAGCCGGATATCGTCGTCCTTCCGAACTCTTTGATGATCGGACTCGCCGGGCCCCTGAAGCGTGCCCTCGGTGTGCCGATTGCTTGTACGCTCCAAGGCGAGGACCTGTTTCTCGACGGGTTGAGCTCCGAGCATCGCGCGGAGGCGATCGATCTCATCCGCTCCCAGGTACAGGACGTCGACGGGTTCATGGCGGTGAGCGACTACTACGCCACTTTCATGGGTGAGCTCTTCGACATCCCGGAGCACAAGATGTCGATGGTCCCGCTCGGAATCAATTTGGACGGCTACGCGGGGCGAGAGCCTCCGGGGGAGCCGATAAGGATTGGCTATTTCGCTCGTATCGCGCCCGAGAAGGGGCTGCACAATCTCGCCGAGGCCTATTGCCTCATGCGCTCGCGCGGCGCTTTGCCGGAGACCCGATTGGAGGCGGCCGGATATCTCGGACGAGAGCATCGCGACTACCTCACGAGCGTGCGGGCGCGGATGGAGCAGCATGGTCTCGGACGGGAGTTTCACTATCGCGGTGTCGTCGATCGGCAGGGGAAGATAGCCTACCTGCAATCACTCAGCGTCGTCTCGGTGCCCACGGACTATGAGGAGCCGAAAGGAATCTTTCTTCTCGAAGCGATGGCCGCCGGCGTTCCGGTCGTGCAACCGCGACGAGGCGCGTTCGCGGAGCTTCTCGAAAAGACCGGTGGGGGAATCCTGGTCGAGCCCGGAAGCGCGTCTGCCTTGGCCGAAAGCTTGGAGCGATTGGTCCGAGACATCGACATGCGCGAGGAGCTCGGGCGTCGCGCCCAACAAGGTGTTACGCGCCACTACAATGTTGAGCAAATGGCGGAGCGATCGCTCGCCGTATTCGAGCGTCTGGCAAACGGCGAGCCTGTGGGTGCGCCGGTACCGGTCGCGACAGGAGCGTTATCGGTTTGACGGAGATCAGTACGAGTTTAGAGGAGCGCGCGGCCGAGGCCCGGACGGAGCTCGACGCCCACGTTCGTGAGATCGTCCAGTGGCATTTCAACCCCGAGACGGGGACGCCGTTCTGGCTCGACTTTCGAGAGAAGTTGGACTTCGACCCTTTGAGCGACATCGAGGGGTTCGATGACCTGCGCAAGTTTCCGCTTTTCGAAGATGAGTGGCTTCGTGGGGGACCGTTACGACGTTTTGTCCCGAAGGCCTATCAGGATCGACCGTTGTTCGTATTCGAGACCGGTGGCACTACCGGGATTCCGAAGAGCCGGGTCGCGATCGAAGACTTCCGGATCGACTACGAATTGTTCAGCGATACGCTGCCCGAAGAGTACTTTCCGAAGGGAGCGAACTGGCTGATGCTCGGACCGTCAGGCCCCAGACGCCTACGACTCGCGGTCGAGCACTTGGCGCAGCACCGCGGCGGCATTTGCTTTTGTCTCGACCTGGACCCTCGTTGGGTGGTCAAGCTCATCAACAAGGGTTGGGGAGAGCACCTCGAAGCCTACAAGAATCATGTGATCGACCAGGCCGTCACCATTCTCGGGGCCGGGCACGAGATCAAATCTCTGTTCGCGACGCCGAAATTGTTGGAGTCGCTCGCGCTCAGACTCGAGGATGACGGCACGTCCTTGAAAGAGCTTGGTGTGCTGGGTGTCTTTTCCGGCGGGACGGAGTTCACCCCACAGTGGACTCGATTCGCGGTCGAGGAGTTCCTGGACGGGGTCTACATCACCCCGACTTATGGGAACACGTTGATGGGGTTGGCGGCGTCTCGCCCGGTCGGCCCCGCCGACGGCTACAAGATTACCTACCACGCTCCGCAACCTCGCGCGGTGGTGGAGGTGGTCGACCCGGACGACGGCGTTACGCTCGTGGACTACGGCGCCACCGGCCGCGTGCGGCTGACGACCTTGACGAAAGAGTTCTTCGTCCCCGGCTTTCTCGAACGGGATGAAGGCGAGCGGGAAACACCGTATGAGGCCTACCCTTGGGACGGTGTGAGCGGCGTGCGTCCGTTCCAAAAGCTCGCGGCGACCACGACGGTCGGCGTCTACTGATCGCACAGCTCATGCTACGGAGTGAGAATCGATGATTAAGATCCCAGTCCTTCGGTGGGGCAAGCCTTACACGAGCCTCGAGACGGATACCGTCGTGCATTTCGACACCGGTGAAGAGCTCGCGGAAGTTAGCCTCGCGAACGCAGGCCTGATCCAAAAGGATATGCGGAAGGCACCGCGAGCTCGCGACGCGCTTCGGGAAATCCCACCGGCGGAGCTGATCGCCCTCGTGAAGAAAGGCGCGGAGCTCTACATGAACGCGGAGCTGCCGCTCGGCGACGGCACGCAGACACCCCAGGACTTCGTGAAGTACCAGTCAGCCACGACCGGCCTGCCCGAGCACATGTGTCGGGCAAACATGGAGAAGAATCACTTCGTCCTCAACCATATGGACGAAGTACTCGACGCACTGACCCGTGGGCTCGACCTGTCAATCTTGAGCAATGGCTATGGCTCGGAAGCGCGCGGCGTACCCCTGAGCTACCAAGTGCAAACGCCGGTACTAGGCCTCGTCCTTCCATCCAATTCCCCCGGCGTGCACACGCTGTGGATGCCCGTGATCCCGCTACAGGTTGGCCTCGTGTTCAAACCGGGTCCCCAGGAGCCGTGGACTCCCTACCGCATGGCGGAAGCGTTCTTTCAGGCGGGCATCCCTCGCGAGGCGATCTCGATCTATCCCGGTCTCGGCGATATCGGCGCGGCGGTCCTGGCGAACTGCGCGCGTAGCCTCATCTTCGGCGGTACGCCGACCGTCGAACGCTATGAGGGGAACCCACGCGTGCAGGTGCACGGTCCGGGTTTCAGCAAGATTCTGCTCGGCGACGATGTCGTCGACGATTGGGAAAGCTACCTCGACGTCATGGTCGATAGTGTCCTCGTCAACAGTGGCCGGAGCTGCATCAGCTGTTCCGGTATCTGGGCGTCACGACACACGGAAGCCATTGCCGAGGCGATCGCGGAGCGTGTCGGGCCGGTAGCGCCTGCGTCTCCCGAAGATGAGTCGAGCGCGCTCGCCGCGTTCACGGTAGCGGGAGTCGCGGAGGCGATCTCGAACGAAATCGACGCACATTCCGCCGAGTCCGGCGTCAGCGAAGTGACGACCCGCTTTCGGGAAGGGGAGGGCTCTCGACTCGTGCCGCGCGAGCGTTGCGACTATCTGCGCCCCACTGTCATCCATTGCGACTCGCCGGATCGTTGGCTCGCCAACAAGGAGTACATGTTCCCGTTCACGTCGGTCGTTAACTGCCCGCAAGAAAAGATGATCGAGAAGATCGGGCCGACACTCGTCGGATCGGCCATTACCGGAGACGAGACCTTCAAGAAACAGCTACTGGACGCCGTCCATATCGATCGGCTGAACATCGGCGCCGTCCCCACCATACGCCTCAACTGGCTCCAGCCGCACGAGGGCAACATTATCGATTTCTTGTACCGGGCCCGCGCCTATCAGGAGGCGTAAGAGGAATTCTCGTGCTCGAGGCCCGTGACCTCTACAAGGAGTTCGCCACACCGGCGGGGCCGTTACGGATCCTGGCCGGCGTCGACTTGAGCCTTGCGGCCGGCGAGGCGGTCTCGATCATGGGGCCGTCCGGCGGCGGCAAGAGCACGCTTTTGTTCATCCTGGGAGCACTGGACACGCCCACGTCGGGCTCCGTCTCTCTCGAGGGGGAGAACCCCTTCGCTCTCGCGGACCGCGAGCTCTCTCGATTCCGCAACGAGAAAGTTGGCTTCGTGTTCCAGGACCACTGCCTGTTGCCCCAGTGCTCGGTGCTAGAGAACGTCTTGGCGCCGACACTCGTAGCGCCTCCGGGTGAGTACCGCCCGAGGGCGGAGATGCTGATCGAGCAGGTGGGGCTCGGCGCGCGGATGACACACCGCCCATCGGAGCTTTCAGGCGGAGAGAAACAGCGCGTCGCGATTGCGAGAGGCCTGATACGAAAGCCGCGCCTCGTCCTATGCGACGAGCCGACGGGAAACCTGGACGGGGAGACGGCTGAATCGGTGTCCTCGTTGTTGCTCGAGCTCGATCCGGACGGCGAAAGAGTCCTCGTCGTGGTCACGCACAGTCGGGACCTCGCCTCGAGGTTCCCGAAGCAGATGGAGCTTCGAAAGGGAGTCCTCGTGGCCCAAGAGGCAACGAGGTCGTCTTGACGACGTCGCAGCTTCTCCGACGGAACCTGCTTTACTTCTGGCGCACCAACTCGGCGGTCGTGGTCGGCGTGGCGGTCGCCGTCGGCGTTTTGACCGGAGCGCTCCTCGTCGGGGACTCCGTGCGCGGCAGCTTGCGAGAGTTGTTCCTCTCGCGCATCGGTAATACTGGCACGGTCGTGGTTGCGAACCACTTCTTCGAAGAGACGCTCGCGGAGGGGCTTGACGCAGGCGCCGTCCCCGTCATCGCCTTCGGCGGCGCGCTCATCCGAGAAGAGACGGGGGCGAGACGCAACGACGTACGGGTATACGGCGTCGACGAACGCTTCTGGGCCTTTCATGAGCTTGCGGCGCCATCGCTCTCCGGTCGCGAGGCGCTGATCACGCCGAGCCTTGCGAGGGAGCTCGAGAGTCTTCCCGGGGACGCGCTTCTTCTCAGGGTCGAGCAACCCTCCGCGGTCGCCAGGAGCTCGTTGCACGGTATCAAGGACGACCCGGGACGGACGCTGCGGATGACGTTGGGCGCGGACGTCCCTCTGGACTTCGCCCTGTTTCCGGCTCAAGATCTCGTCTACGCCGTCTTCGTGCCCCTCACACGTCTGCAGTCGGACCTCGGTGAGGACGCACGCGTCAATACGATTCTCGTGGATAGCGAGACACCCGCCGCCGCCGTGACCGACCTGTTGCGAGAGCGTGCCAGCCTCGAGGATATGGGGGTACGGATTCGCCAGCTCGAGTCGGACTCCCGCACGATCATCATCGAGGCCGAAGCGTTGATGCTCAGTGATCCCGTCGCGCGCGCGGCGCTCGAGACTGCGGACGCCCTCGAGCTACGAACGACCTCGGCGTTGACCTATCTCGCCAACGGGCTGCGTATCGGCGAGCGCGAGACACCGTACTCGCTCGTCACGGCGCTATCAGAGACCGCCTATCGTACTCTCCTCGAGGGAGACCGCCCGATGTCGCCGAGTCTCCTTCTCAACAGCTGGGCAGCGGCGGACCTCTCGGCCGTAAAAGGCGACGCGCTGACGATGACCTACTTCGTCTGGGAAGACGACGGGGGGATCCAGACCGAGACCGCGGATTTCATCGTCGACGGGATCGTGCCGATGACGGGTTTGGCGGGAGACCCCGACCTGGCTCCTGAATATCCGGGGATCTCTGAAACCGAGGATCTGGCCGACTGGGACCCGCCGTTCCCATTGGACTTGAGCCGGGTGCGAGACAAAGACGAAGCCTATTGGGACGAGCACCGGACCATCCCCAAAGCCTTCATTCGCTTGACGCGGGGGCAGCGCTTGTGGCCGGTGCAACAGGGGAAGTTGACTTCGATCCGGATGACCGGCGAGCAGACGCTTTCGGGCGTTGCGGACTCGCTTCGGGGTCGCCTCGATCCGCTCACGCTGGGGTTCACCGTGTTCCCCGCGCGGGAGGAGGGGCTCGACGCGTCCCGCGGGGCGACGGATTTCGGCGAGTACTTCGTCTATTTCAGCTACTTTCTCATGGTGGCAGCGCTGCTGCTGACAGGTCTGTTCTTCAAGCTTGGCGTGGAGCAACGCTTACGAGAAGTGGGCACGCTGCGCGCCGTCGGCTTCTCGATGAAAGACGTCCGGAAGCTGTTTCTCGCGGAGGGGGTCGCGCTGTCGATGCTTGGCGGCGCGCTCGGCGCTGGGGTCGCGATTCTCTATGGATGGGTCGTGATGTATGGGCTGCGCACCTGGTGGGTCGACGCCGTCGGAACGCGTTTGCTGAGCCTCCACGTCGGTCCGGGGTCGGTTGTGCTTGGCCTCGTCTCGGGCGTCGCCGTCGCGGTCTTTTCTATTTGGTTGACGCTTCGGCACCTTCAGAAGATGTCTCCCCGCAGCCTCTTGGGCGGAGACGTTCGCGCGGCCTCCCTTCCTTCGAGGCGCGCTGGGCGGAACGCGAGACGCATTGGCGTTGTCGCGTTCGGGACCGGGATCCTGTTGCTCGGACTCGCTTCTTTCGGCGTGGTCCCGGAGGTCGTGGCCTTTATGGTCGCGGGGAACCTCTTGCTCGTCGCGCTCGTCGTGTTCCAGTGGGCGTGGCTGAGCTCGACCGAGCGCCGCACCTTGCACGGAACCGGAGTCTCCGCGATGTTGCGACTCGGGTTTCGCAACGCCAGTGACCGTCCGGGGCGTAGCTTGGTCGCGATTGCGTTGATCGCTTTCGCGACGTTCACGATCGTCGCCGTCGAAGCGTTCCGGAAGAGCGACGAAGCGCCTGCCGTCGACCGGAGCTCCGGCACGGGCGGCTTCGCGCTCGTGGGTGAGTCTCTGTTGCCCTTTCACTGGGACCCCAACAGCGAGGATGGACGCGATGCGCTCAACCTGCCCTTCGAAGGCGATGCCGACGCGTTACCGATGTCGATCCGGACCTTTCGACTAAGAGACGGCGAGGATGCGAGCTGCCTCAACTTGTACCGGCCACAGAACCCGCGCGTGCTGTCCGCGAGCGACGCGTTTGTCGCTGAGGGACGCTTTCAGTTTCGCTCGACGATCCAAGCCTCGGCGGAGGAGCGAGACAACCCATGGCTGTTGCTGCGCCGAAGCTTCCCGGACGGCGCGGTGCCCGTCATCGGTGACGCGAACTCGATGGCTTATGTCTTGCACCTAGGGCTGGGCGAAGACTTCCTCCTGCCGCGCGTCGGCGAGAACCCGCTGCGTCTGCGCCTCGTGGCCACACTCGCGGACAGCATCTTTCAGGGCGAGCTCCTCATGGCGGAGTCTGCGTTCAAAGTGAATTTCCCGCGGGTCGACGGGTTTCGGTTCTTTCTCGCTGAGAGCTCTCGAGCCGGAGCGCTCGCTCGACAGCTCGAAGAGCGGATGCAGGATTTTGGGGTGGACGTCACGACGACGGCCGATAAGCTCGCCTCGTTCCATCGCGTTGAGAACACCTATCTGTCGACCTTCCAGACGCTCGGTGGACTCGGTCTCGTTCTGGGCACGTTTGGGCTCGCCTCCGTCCTGTGGCGGAACATACTCGAACGAAGGCGCGAGCTCGCTCTTCTGCGTGCGGTCGGCTACGACCGGAAGGACTTTTCGTGGATGATCGTGGCCGAGACGACCTTCCTGCTCGGGCTCGGTCTATTGACCGGCGCGACCGCGTCTTTGATCGCGATCGCTCCTGCGATCATGAGTAAAGGTGCCGGCTTCGGAGAGGGAGCGATCGGGCCGCTTCTAGTGGCCGTGTTCGTCAGCGGTGTCGCATCCGCCCTCGTCGCCGTCGGAGCGATTTCACGAGCGCCTCTGCTGTCGCAGCTCCGCTCGGAGTGACGGGCGCGTGCCGGCCTCTTGACCGTATCGCCGCCGCGGGTGAGAATAGCCCGAAGTCGCTACCATCAAATCTAGAGCAGAAAAAAGCCGAAAGACGATACCGTGACGGATTCGCTGCCTCCTGAGCTCCGAGACGAGTTGAAACGATCGCTCGTGGACACGATTGAAGAGTTCTTCGAGGGCAACTTGGCCGCCGGAGCGGCGGACCCCGTCGCCGACCAGCAACTCCAGCTCGCCACGGCTGTTCTCTTGCTCGAGGTCGCGCGTTGCGACTTCGACACGCGCTCGGACGAGTTCCAGGCCGTGACGAAGGCGGTGCGAGACGTGCTCGGTATCGACGACGAGGCGGCGGAGACCGTTGTCCGGGTTGCGGAGGAAGAGGTCCGGGAATCGCGACGCCTCTATCGGTTCACGGAGCTGATCGACCAGAAGTACTCGGCCGAGGAGAAGAAACTCGTCGTGCAATACCTCTGGCAAGTCTCGTTCGCCGACGCCCAGCTGCTCGCGAGCGAAGAGTACATCGTGCGGAAAATCGCCGACCTACTGCACGTACCGCTCGCGGATTTCCTCGCTGCGAAGATCGCCGCCCGCGACGCGTTTCGCTAATCTTTCGAAGCGGTCCTCGCGTTCTCCTTGCGCGTCAACCTCGAGCGAGCGAGACTCCGTTCTTTGGGTACGCGGAGGTGCTTCGATGTTATTCAGCAAGGACAAGCTCGAGATACCGGGAGCGGACGACGCTCTCGCCGGGCGTGAGGAGCCGATCGTCGTGTCGGACAGCCACTTCGTGTCGGGCCACAGGATAAGCCCGCCTTTTCCCGAGGGCACGGAGCTCGCCATGTTCGGACTCGGCTGCTTCTGGGGCGCAGAGAAAGCATTCTGGCAACTATCCGGAGTTTACTCGACCGCCGTCGGCTATGCGGGCGGAAGCACGCCGAATCCAACTTATCAGGAGGTCTGTACCGGCCGTACCGGACATAACGAGGTCGTGCGGGTCGTTTTCGACCCGGCTGCCGTTTCTTACGAGGAGCTACTGAAGGTTTTCTGGGAGACGCACAACCCCACGCAGGGGATGCGACAAGGAAACGACGTCGGGTCGCAGTACCGATCCGGCATCTACACCCACAGCCCCGAACAGCTTGCGCGCGCGGAAGCATCGCTTAGCGCCTATCAAGCAAAACTCACGGCCTCAGGCTTCGGCCCGATCACGACGGAGGTCGTCGCGGCGGGGGAGTTCTACTACGCCGAAGACTACCATCAGCAATATCTGGGTAAGAACCCAAACGGATATTGCGGCCTGGGAGGCACAGGCGTCGCGTGTCCGACCGGCCTCACGGTCGATGGCTAACGCCCCGGGCAGGGGCTAGTTCGACAGGTCCTCGAGCAGGCCTCGTGCTTCCTGGACCTGTGTGACCAGATTCTCGAGCGCCTGAGAGACGACGTTCACGTAGTAGCGCGCGGCGTCCCACTCTTCTTCCTCCAGGCCCTCGCGAACGCCGGGAATCGTCTTCACGCCGTAACCGGTATAGAAGCCGGGCGCATAGACCTGATGCCGGAACCACTCTCGATTGGGAAGACCTTCGTCGTGTCCGAGGCGGCGCTCGGACGTGTAGAGGAGCTGGTTCAAACGCTGCAGCTCCGTTTGGCCGTGAACGGCCGATGAGCTGACGTTCGTGAGCTGCTCGAGAGCCTGTTCGTAGGCAAGTCCGGCCTCGCGGAGGTTGTCGAGAGCACTGGACAGTGCCGTCAAGTCGACCTCGGGCGTGTCTGTCTGGCCCTCGTGGGCCTCGGTGATCTCATCGACGTATCGAGCCATCGTGTCGGCCAAATCGATGAAGTTGAAGGGCAGCACGGTGGCGTCCGCGAGGCGCAGGATCGTCGTTCCGATCGTCTGTGACAGCGCCCGTCCGAAGACGAAATCGCCGTCCGAGAATCGTGTGTACCAATCGAACGAATCGTAGTTCGAGTGATAGACACCGCCCGGGCTGTCGCCGCCGAATCCCAAGTTCAAGGACGCCATGGTGAGGTGGTCGAGAAAGACCGTGTAGTCGGAGCCGGAGCCCAGAGCGGCGATCCGCAGGTCGTCGCTTTGCTCGATCTCGCTGCGGGCGTCGTCGTCGTCGGCCGTCTCCAGACGTCGGGCGCGGGCCGCGTCAAAGACACTCATACCGCGCTCGGGATCGTCGACCTCTCTCGCCACGTCGTTGACCAGCTCCTGTAGCGTATGGCTACCGGCCATGCCGAGCCAGCCTTTCCCCGTTCCGTCGCTATTGATGTAGACGACGCCGTTTCGTGTGAGCTCCTCTTTGTGCGTCTCGGCCCATTCGGTGGAACCCAACAGGCCCCACTCTTCTCCGTCCCACGACGCGAAGATGATCGTACGTTTCGGCTGCCAGCCCTCTTTCAACAACACCGAAAAGGAGCGGGCGGTCTCCATGAGCGCGACATTGCCGCTCGTCGGGTCACTCGCGCCGTTGTTCCAGCCGTCGTGATGATTTCCGTGAATGATCCACTCGTCGGGAAAGACGCTCCCGTCGATGCGGGCGAGTACGTTGTACAGCGGACGGGTCTTCCACTCGAGCGCTAGCTTCACACGCGCCTTCGAAGGACCCGGACCGACGTGATAAGTGATCGGGAGCGCCCCGCGCCAATCTTCCGGCGCGACGGTTCCTCGAAGGTTGCGAAGCAGCGGAAGCGCGTCTGCGTGGGAGATCGGCAGCACCGGGATCTTGACGAGCGTCGTGGCCTCGCTCCGCTCGAGTCTGGGCGTGTCCGTTTTGGCGCCGAAACCCGGACTCAGGGGATCGCCGGGATGGACCGGCATGTCCATGATGCTGCCGCGCTGAACGCCGTGCTCCGGACGGTAAGGGCCCTCGGGGTAGGTCAAGCCTTGGAAATAGCCGTCGTCCCGTGGGTCGGAGTAGATGAGACAAGCGACCGCGCCGTGCGTCTGCGCGAGCTTGGCTTTGATACCGCGCCAGCTCCGCCCGTAGCGGACGAGTACGATCTTACCGGTGACGTCGATCCCGAGCTCTTCGAGCTTCACGTAATCTTCCGGGATACCGTAGTTCACGTACACGACTTGAGCGGTCACGTCGCCTTCAGCCGCATAGGCGTTGTAGGTGGGGAGCTGACCATCGTCCGCGGAGTCCTTGTCACCCGTGACGGCCGGCTCCTTCAACGAGGCGATATAGGATTCCGGCTCGACGAGCTCGAGGCGCCTCTCAGTCGGTAAGGGCATGAGCGCCTGGGTCTCTTCGATCCATGCGTTCAAACCCCACGACTGGAACTGAGCGAGGATGTACTCTGCGACCTTCTTGCTTCCGGGAAGGCCGGCGATGTGCGGCTCCTCAGTAATGATGCGCATGTACTCTCGCAGGTTGTCCGGCTGGGGTACGGCGCGGAGCTTCTCTTCCCACTCCCGTTGCTGCTCGACCTCGTCCGCGAGAAAGCCCTTGATCTCATCGCCGTCTTCCGCGAGGAGTGGTTGGGCAACGAGAGCGGCAAGCGCTACTGACATGACGGTATGGCGTTTGTTCCAGTTCATCCGCGTTGAGACTCCTTTCGCACGCCGTGACGGCCCGACCGCAGCAGCTGGGCTACGTCGGTAAGGCCTTGGTTCTCGGCGTCGTTCGCGAGCTTGTCCGCTCGCTCGTCTTCGAGGTTGGCACCGAGACGATAGAGCGTCTCGATGAGGTCTGAATAGGCGCCGGACGCGGCGACCGTAAGCGGGCTGTTAGCGTTGTCGTCGACGACGTTGACGTCCGCGCCGGCGGCCGCGAGCCGCTCGACGACGTCCGTGCGCCCTTCCTCGGCGGCCTTCAACAAAGGAGTGGCGCCGCGATTCGTCGTGGCATCGACGCTTGCCCCGGCGGACAGCAAGGTGGTCAGGATCTCCAGGTGGCCCCCGTGTGCGGCGCCCGTGAGTGCCGTCGACCCGTCGGCCGTACTCGCTTGCGCGTCCGCGCCCTTCGCGAGCAGGAGCTCGACGAGGTCCGCGTGCCCGCCCGCCGCGGCGAGGATGAGTGCGGTGCGCCCGAGGCGATCCGTTGCATCGACCCTCGCCCCGTGGGCCAGCATTCGCTCCGCAAGCTCCGTACGTCCGTATAGAGCGCTTCTCAAATACGGACCAAGGCCGTGTCGATCTTCGAGCGACGTGTCCGCGCCCGCTTCGAGCAACAGGTCCACCATGGCCGGGTCTCCTGAGGAGGTGGCCATCATCAACGGTGTGGCGCCATCTTCGCGGACAGCGTTCACGGCCGCACCGGAGCGCAGGAGGGTACGAGCGGCGTCGAGAAAACCATTCTCCGCGGCGACGAACAGGGCCGTCGTCCCGTCCTTCGCCGGGAGATCGACGGGGACGCCCAATTCGAGGAGTGTGTCGACGACGTTCCCGTGGCCTTCGAGCACGGACAACGTGAGTGCGTTGTTTCCGTCGTCGTTGTGGGTGGTGTAGTCGGCCTTTTTGTCGAATAGGAGACGGACGGTCTCGAGGCGAGCATGCTGGCACGCGACCATCAAAGCCGTTGCGCCCTTTCGGTCCGCGGCATCCACGATTCCGCCATGCTCGATCAATAGCGCGAGCACAGCCGTGTGCCCCGCGAAGGCGGCGGAGCCGATGGGTGTGACGCCGAGCGGATTTCTCGAGTTCGGCGTCGCTCCGGCGTCGAGAAGCATGGTCACGAGCGAGAGGTGCCCCTCCTGCGCGGCGAGCATGAGGGGCGTGGCCCCTTGGGGCCCGCGCGCGTCTACCTCCGCGCCCTCGGAGAGAAGCGTACGGGCCGTAGGCTCGAGGCCTCGAAACGCAGCGTCGTGCAGAGACGCCTTCGGGCGTGCGCGTTTGAAGAACTTCAGGATGAGTAGCATCTCTTTCGACCGACGAAGTCTATCGCGAAGTGTCTCGCGGTGCCGGGCGGAAGTCCTCTTTCTGAATCCGATGGCGTTTCATCATCCCGTACAAAGTGCGTTCATTGAGCCCGGCCAGACGCGCCGCCCGGCCGATACGGCCTGCGGTTTCGTGAAGCAGCCGCTGCAAGTAGTCCGCTTCGAACCCCCGGATCAACACCTCACGCTCCTGGGCGAACCGCTTGATTCCGGCCGCACCTGCCTCGGTCGGCTGCGGCCGCTTCGGCGTGGGGGGGGCTTCCGCCTGCGTCCCCAAGGGATCGCCGCGCAAGTCGGCTATCTCGATCTCACGTCCTGAACAGAGCAATGCCGCACGGTCCACGACGTTCATCAGCTCCCGGACGTTTCCGGGCCAGGTGTGACGCGAGAGAGCGCCGAGCGCCTCTCGGCTGAAATCTATCGGCTCGCGCCCGAGCTTCCGGCGACTTCGTTCGAGAAACGTCTTGGCGAGCGCGGGCACGTCTTCGGCACGCTCGCGCAGGGGCGGTACCGTCAGGGCAACAACGGCGAGTCGGTAATAGAGATCCGCGCGGAAGCGTCCGTCCTCGACTTCACGTTCGAGGGGCCGGTTCGTGGCCGCGAGGATGCGAACGTCCACGGAAGTCGCTGTCTCACCGCCGAGTCGTCGAATGCGTCGGTCTTCGAGCGCACGCAGGAGCTTGACCTGCAGGTGGAGCGGCATTTCTCCGATCTCGTCCAGGAAGATCGTTCCTCTATGCGCGAGCTCGAACAAACCGCGCCGTGCGCGGATCGCTCCCGTGAATGCGCCCTTCTCGTGGCCGAAGAGCTCGCTCTCCAAGAGAGTCTCGGGAATTGCCCCGCAATGAACGGTGATGAAAGGCCCGGCACTCCGACGACTCTCCGCGTGGATGGATCGCGCGAGCCGTTCTTTGCCGACACCGGTCTCACCGAGGATGAGCAAGGGGCTGTCACCATCCACGACCCTGCGCGCGATAGTCAGGAAGCGCTGCATGGCCGCACTCGAAGAGGCGAAATCGTCCAGGGTCGAGCGTTTCTCGGTGCGCTCCGCACCCAGCCTCTCCAAAACTTCATTTCCGTGCCGCGACGCGAGGGCAACCAACGCCTCAGCCAGCAGCGTATCCGGAAGACCGGCCGAAAGGACGGCGATCGCGCCGGACGAGAGCAGCTCGGCGCGCTCCTTCGGGTGCTCGTGCTCCGACAGGACGATCACGCCGGGAGGGTCTGGCAATGATTGAAGGGAACGGAGGAAGTCGCGGGGGGACTCGGGGAGCAGTTCTCGTTGCATGACGAGAACGTCGAAGTCCTTCCGCATGAGAGCCTCCCAGACTTCGTCCAGCGTGGCGACGCCGGCGAACGACTCGACCTCGCCACGGACGGCGTGCTCGACGCGCTCGCGCGCGGTCTGCTCTTTGTGGGCCACCAGAAAACGGGTCAACATTACCGATATCTCCGATGAAACGGTATCACATGCCCGAATAAATCGGGTGTCGATGACCGATCACGCATGGCCGTCATGTAACTCGCGTTGTTGCAACGAGTTAACCTTAGGTCGATAGTGGCACTCCACTTGCTATACACAAAGGCATCGGAGGAAGCACTCATGAAAGCGATCGCAATAACGGACTACCAACCTCGGATCATCTCGGAGCGCAAGCCCCTGCGACCCACGCACGTCGCCGCTGCCCGACGCCCCGTCAAGGTCACGAAGCCCATGGGACACGGGGTCGAAACCCTACCGGCTCGAACCGTTCGCTGACACCCACCCGCGTCGTCTGAGGCGCGACACCGTGACGCCCACGAGAAAGATGACGAGGGTACCCACTACCGTCGTCATCTGACTATGAAAGCCACTTCTGAGCGCGGAGCCGATCGGAAGCCGCGGCGAGAAGGTCATCCACAAGATGACCAAGACACCTGCCGAGACGGCGATCATGGAATCGGCGCGCTCGACCTTGCGGGCCAAGGCACCGAGTAGAAACAAGCCGAGCATTCCGCCCGCGAACACGCCCGATAACGTCCACCACGCGTCCAAGAGGCTGGCGACGCCAATCATCGCCATCGCGGCTGCCGTTCCGAGGATGCCCGCAACCGTGGTGGCTGTGCGAAGGACGCGCATTTGCTGCTTCTCGTTCAGATCTCTCCCGAGCATTCCGCCGTAGACGTCCTCTAGCACGACGGTGGCGCCGCTGTTGAGGCTCGTATCGATGCTGCTCATCGCGGCCGCGGCCAGAGCGGCGAGTAGGAGCCCCGCGACTCCCGCGGGAAGCTCCGTCGCGATGTAGTGCGGAAAAGCGTTATCACCGCTGACGCCCGACACGGGAAATACTTCGTAGAACGCGAAGAGCGCCGCTCCGATGAAGAAGAACACGAGTGATATCGGGATGTAGAGCAGTGCCGCGAGCCAAACGGCACGCCTCGCGTCGCGCTCGCTCCGGGCGACGTGATACCTCTGCACGAAGCTCTGGTCGATCCCGAAATTGTTCAAGTTGATGAAAAAACCGTACAGCAACACGACCCAGACCGTAGATTCAGTGAAATCGAGCTGTGTGCTCCCAAGACTGAACTTGCCGCTCGCGCTTGCCCGTGTCACGAGCTCCGCCGGCCCACCCGGCAGACTCCAAAGGAGAGTGACGGCGACGTATAGACCGCCGGCCATGAGGACGACGCTCTGGGCAGCATCCGTCCATATGACGGCCTCGATACCGCCCACCAATGTATAGAGCGTGACGGCAACGCCCCCGGTGAGAATCACGAGTCCGATCGGCCAGCCCGTGAACTGGGAGAGCGCGATGCCGACGCCGAACAGAATCGTCCCGACGCGGGCGAGCTGGGTGAGTAGATAGCAGACCACCGCGTAGTATCGCGCCCAAGCCCCGAATCGACTCTCGAGGTGCGCGTAAGCCGAGACCTCGCCGCTACCTCGATAGAACGGCACGAAATATCTCGCCGCGACGAAAGCCGCCGGAGGCAACGCAAGGCTGAAAACGAACGCGTTCCAGTTGGTCGCGAACGCGCGCCCTGGAACGCCGATGAAAGTGTTGCTGCTCAAATAGGTAGCGAAGACGGATAGGCCGACAGCGAGGAGCGGCAGCCGACCGTTTGCCGTCGTGAACCCCCTAGGGGTCAGGCTCCGTCGTCGAAAGGAGAGGCCGAGTGCCAGGACCGCAACCAAGTAGAGGCCGAGGACGACGAGGTCAGTCGTGCGCGGCGCGCCCATGGCGGCGGCGAGACTATCACACGTGGAGCGGGACTCCGCTAGAGAGGTCGGTCTAGCGGCGGGAGCGTTTGAAGCAGTCTCGTCACGAGCTCAACGTGTCGCTTGGTTCCGGTCTTCGTCTGGATCGTCTTGATGTGTCGCCGGACGACCCGGTCGCTCAGTTCCAGTCGCTCGCCGATGGCGCCCGGAGCATCGCCGGTGGCGAATAGTGAAGCGACCTCAGCTTCCGCTGCGGTCAAGTCGAACGTTTGCTGGAGGAGTGCGGGTGAGAGGCTCCGCGTCGTGTCCGCGTCGGCAAGGAACACCGTAGCGCTACCGGGCCCGCTCGCGCGAGCGAAGAGCGTTATCCCACCCGAAAGTCTCACCGCGGCGTCTTGGTCGGGTGCGTCGAGCGCACGCTCCGTGAGCGATCGCAAAGCCTCGTCGTCGCTCGGGAGGGCGCATCGAAGAACGTGGTTCTCGAGCTCCATCTCCGAAGCCTGATCGATGCAGCGTTTCGCGGCCGTGTTGAGAAACACGACGCTGCCATCGCGCGCGAGCACCATGACGCGGTGCCCCATCGTGTCGAGACACGCGCTCAGGCTTTTGGCCTCGTGCTCGAAATGCTCCAACGTGAAGTGGACCTGGATAGAGCGCAGAACGTGTGGGAGCGCCCCCCGGAGCGTCATCTGTGAGGCCCCGTCCAGGGTGGCGCCTTGCACGTTGAACAGGACAAGGGCGGTGGTTTGCGACGCCTCGCTCGGGAGGTCTCCCCAGTCATCGATCACTTTGCCTTCGACGACGCCGAGCACGAAGCCGCGACGAGAGAGCGCCTTTGTCGTAAAGACTTGGATAGGACTGATCTCGTGGAAGTTGGCCTCGGGCGATTCGCAGTTGATGTACCGGGTCGGACCGAAGCCGCGCAGCACCGCGGTCGTGGGTCGCTGGCCGACGAGAGTCCCCAGTGCCTGAAAAACCCGTCCCCAAAGCTCGGGGGCCATCGCCGCCTCATAGGAGAGCTCGATGAGCTCCCACGACGATAGAACGGGACCGCTTTGTTGCGGTACTCGTGGTCCGAGCGACGGCATCGCGCTCTCCTCGATTGCGGTGACGATGGGATCGTGAAAGAAGCGTTGGTTCGAGTATGGGGCTTTATTGGAACAGCTGCAACTCGACCCCGCCGTGGACCATTCGCGGGGTGCCGAGGATGTCGAGCGGTGCCGTCCGCACGACGTAAGCCTCGTCGAAGGCATTCTCGACGGCAAAGTAGAGGCCGACCTTCGGTGCGATCGGGACCCGCACGGAAAAATCGAGGATCGCGTATTTCGGGAGGAGGAAATCGTTGAGGTCGTCCTCGAACGCATCTCCTACGAACCGGAGATCCGCGTTGATGACCACGGGGCCTCGATAGCCAATGCCGATATTGCCTTGGTGCTGGGCAACCTGCGGCAGCCTGAGGTCGGAATCATCGTTGACCGCGTCCGAGAACAAGTAGCCGGCGCGAGCGGTCCAGTCGGAGGCAAAGCTGTAATGCGCGGAGGCCTCGAAGCCTGCGATGGTCGCGCTTCCGAGGTTTTGTCGTTGACGCTGCACCGTCCCGGGGGGCAAATCCTCGCATAAAGGATGCACGCCGGAGGGCTCCGTGCACAAGGTCACGTTAGCGACGGCGTCACGTAATGAGTTGAAGAAACCATTCAAGCGCACGAGGACGGAGCGGCTGGGATGGAGGTCGACGCCTCCTTCGAAGCCCCACAAATATTCCTCCGCGAGCTGGTCGTTCGGCGCGGTGACCACGTTGCCCACGCGAAAGCCACGGTAGAGCTCGTTCAATGACGGGGCGCGGAAGCCGCGATAGACGGACGCGCGGACAGTCGCGACGGGCGACGCACGAAAGGTGAGTGCGGCCCGGGGATTGAATGTCGCCTTGGTGCTCGTGTTTTGGTACAGGTCGAACCGTCCACCGAGGAGCAAGTCGACGCGCTCATCGAAGGTAAAGATGTACTGCATGAACGCACCGGCAAAGTTCTGGCTCTCCGAGTTGTCCGGGACGTCGTCATCGGGCTCCCAGCTGACGTTGCGCCAGTCGACACCCCATTGGATACCCGAGGGCAGTCGCATGGTGAACGAGCTTCCGAATCCCGTGGAAGGGAACCGCGTCGCGCCGAACGGAATTTCACGATTGCGCCCGGGAAGAATCCGAGAAAACGCACTCGTGAGCTCTTGGCTCTGCCCATAGAAGTTGAAGCTCCACGTGTCGGCATCGTAGCCGGTCTCGACGAGAAGCACCTGGGAGTCATTCTGCTGGGCGGGGGTACCGTTACTCCGCTCCTCCTTGAACACGTTCACGCCGACGTGAAAGTCTCGATATTCGAGCCTGCCGAGAAACGTTTGAAACTTGGTCTTGGTGGGGATGTCGACATCGCCGCGTTCTTCTTCGCGCACAGGGATGTAGCCATCCGTGTCGAAGACGCGGCCGGACGCGATGAACGACCAATCCTCACCACGGTGGGACGCGAACACATCTGCGTCATACGTCCCGCGATTCCCGAATTGCAAGCGCGCATCGAGTGTCTTTGCTTCCGCCGGCTTTGGGATGAGCTGGATCGTGCCGCCGAGCGCTGAGCTGCCGTAGAGCTGGCTCGTCGCGCCGCGGGAGATCTCCGCGGACCGATTGGAGGTCGCGGGGAGGCGGTTCCAGTACACCCAATTGCCGAAAGGATCGTTCAACGGAATGCCGTTCCACAGGACCAGGCTACGACTCGCTCCGCTAGGCCCGATGCCTCGAAGCGAGACGCCCTGCGTCGTGGGATGGGAAAAGATGCTGGAGGAGCGTCGAAAGAGGCTGAAGCCCGGCACACGTCGTAGCTGCTCGTCGATGACCAGTGCCGGTGAGTCCGCGAGATCTTCCTCGGTGAAGGCCGAGATGAACGTTCCCGCGTTGCCGAGCTCTTGCTCCGTACCGGACGCCGTGACGACGACGGTCTCCTGATAAGCAACCGGCTCTTGTTCTTCCTCCTCAGCCTGCGCTTGAGGTTCTTCTTGCTGGGATTGTTCCTGGGCCGGCACGGACGCGGTGATTCCCGCGATGAGGAATAGGACGCTGAGCATGGTCACCTTTCGAGAACGGAGAAATCGGGGTCAGACGCGTCCGCAGAATAGCACACCGCGAACCGCTCTCTTTGCCCTAGAATGTTCGGGTCTCGGAGGCCTCATGAAGCACATTACGTTTCTGCTCATCTCGATTTCCGTCCTTGGTGCGACGCTCTTCGCGCAGCCCGTTCCGATCGCGGAAGCTCCGTCTGGCGAGTACGGGCTCGCCATCGAGCGCGCGCGTACGATACTGGAAGAGCAGATGAGCGATCTGCCGGGCCTTTCCGTGGCGGTCGGGGTACGTGGCCGCATCGTATGGGCGGAGGGCTTCGGCTGGGCGGATATCGAGCAGCGAGTACCGGTGCGGCCGAGCTCCAAGTTCCGCGTCGGAAGCGTCGCGAAACCGATGACCGCCGCGCTCCTGGCGCTCCTGTTCGAAGAGGGGAAGATCGACCTCGACGCGCCGGTCCAGGACTACGTTCCGAGCTTTCCGACCAAGCGAGGGCCGGTCACGACACGGCAGCTCGCAGGACACACGGCAGGGATCCGTCACTATCAAGGCAACGAGTTCCTCAACACCCGCCACTACGAGACGGTAGAGGAGGGGCTAGCGATCTTCGCGGCGGACCCCTTGATGTTCCATCCGGGCACGGCGTACGCGTATTCGAGCTACGGATGGAATCTGGTGAGCGCCGTCATCGAAAGCGCGAGCGGAGAGGCTTTTCTCGAGCAAATGGAGGCCCGTGTCTTCGAGCCGCTTGGAATGCGCGAGACCGAGCCGGACCAGAATCGGTTGATCCTGCTGGAACGTGTTCGTCCGTACGTCCGGAACGCCGATGGCCGGCTAGAGAACGCACCCTACGTGGACAACAGCTACAAATGGGCGGGCGGGGGATTCCTCTCCACCGCCGAAGACCTCGTCCGTTTCGGCTTCGCTCACATGGAGCCGGGGTTCCTCGACGCCGAAACGCTCGCGCTGTTTCAGGCCTCACAAAAGACGGCCGACGGCACCGAGACCGGCTACGGTATCGGGTGGCGTGTGTGGACGGATGAGAGCGGACGCGCGGTGGTGGGACATGGCGGGGCGTCCGTGGGGGGGACGACGCGTTTGGCGATTTACCCGGATGAGGGGTTGGTCATCGCCATCATTTCGAATCTCAGTGATGCGCCCGGAGTAGACGAGCAGAAGATCGTGGAGCTGTTCTTCAACTGACGTCGTCGCGGTGGTCGCGATCTATTCGCGGTTTTGCACGAACTGCCAGCCGAAACGCCCTTTGATACAGAGGTGGCCACGCGTCACGTCATGGTCGATCGGAGAAGTGACGCGGACGATCTCGTTTTCCTGGACGTGAAGCTCTAGGTTGCAGCCGACTCCGCAATAGGAGCAAACCGTCCGGGTGACGCTCTGCTGCGACTCATCCCACGTCCCTTGCTCGCGGTGGTCGTGCTCGCTCTTGAACATGAGCGCCCCGGTCGGGCAGACGCCGATGCAATTGCCGCAATACACGCATGCGGAGTCGTCGAGCTTGTTGTTGAACTCCGTGGAGATACGGGCGTCGAATCCACGACCCGCGACGGAGATCGCAAAGGTGTTCTGGGCGTCCTCGCCGCAGGCCTCCACGCATTTGTAGCAAAGGATGCACTTGCTGTAATCGCGGACATACATGTCGTCGTGGATCTTTACCGGCTGCGCGACCGTTTCGGCCACCGAGCCATCCTGAGGATGATGGTGTCCCGGCGCTCTACTATCGCGATCGCCTGCGGCCGTGTCCGGAGCGGACGTCCCGAACCGTTCGGGCTCGGCGCCGTAGCGGTTCATGAACTCTTTGATTTCGTCGGAGACGAGGCTCATGTCCACCGACGAGGCGAGCAGCTCCAAGACGAGCTTCCGACTATGGCGCACGCGCTCGCTATCGGTTTGGATCTCCATCCCCGGCTCGACCGCTCGAGAGCATGCGGGAACGAGCGTGCGGGCGCCTTCGAGCTCGACAACACAGACGCGGCAGGCGTTGACCGGCGTGAGGTTTTGCAGGAAGCAAAGCGTCGGTGTTCCGACTCCCTGCCGGTTGCAAGCGTCAAGGATGGTCGCGCCCTCATCGACGGCAACCGACTGGCCGTCGATCGACACTTCAACGGATCTCGTACTCATTGGCTCTCTCCGGGCGCGCCTAACAAGTTGCGCGCGAGGGCAGACTGGATAGCACTCGCCGCCGTGTGCCCCAGGCCGCAAATGGATGCATCGCGCATGACCTGCGCGAGCTCGTCGACGAGCGCTTCGTCCGCCTCACGGTGCGTCGCGTCCGCCATGCGTCGTACGGCCTCTTCGACGCGAACGGTGCCGACGCGGCAGGGGACGCATTGTCCGCAGGACTCGTCCCTGAAGAACTCGGCCACCCGAAGCAGCGTCGCCTTCAAGTCGGCATTGGGACCGAATACCATCACGACCCCCGAGCCCAGCGTGGCGCCTATTTCTCTCGTGCCCTCGAACGTGAGGGGCACGTCGAGCTCGTCGGGGCCGACGAATGCGCCCGCGGCCCCGCCCAGGAGAATGGTTTGAATATCGGTGGTCGCGCCGGCGAGCTCGAGCAGCTCGCGAAGCGTGGTTCCGAAGGCGACCTCGTAGAGTCCGGCACGGCCCACGTCTCCGGACACGCAAAAAAGCTTCGGCCCGGTCGAGTCCTTGGAGCCTATCTCCGCAAAGGCCGGGCCGCCTGCGCTCACGATCGAGAGCACGTTCACGAGGGTCTCGACATTGTTCACGACGGTCGGTTTGGAGAAGAGTCCCACCTGCGTCGGGAACGGGGGCTTGTTCCGGGGCTCACCGCGAAAGCCTTCGATGGAGTTGAACAGCGCCGTCTCCTCGCCGCAGATATAAGCGCCGGCACCCCGCCGGATCTCGAGGTCGAAACGAAAGCCTTCTCCCATCACGTTCTCGCCGAGAAACCCGCGGGTCTTCGCGACATCGATTGCCTTGTGAAGGCGCTCCGTGGCGAGCGGGTACTCCCCACGGATGTAGATGTAGCCGAGCTCCGACCCCGTTGCGAAGCCGGCGATGGTCATGGCTTCGACGATCGCGAACGGATCTTCCTCCATGAGGATCCGGTCTTTGAAAGTGCCGGGCTCCGACTCGTCCGCGTTGCAGACGACGTAGTGCGGGCGGACCGGGGCTTTGGCCACCGCATCCCACTTGATTCCCATCGGAAAAGCGGCGCCTCCGCGACCTCGAAGACCGGAGTCTTTGATCTCGCGAATGATGTGCTCGGGTCCCAGATCCACGGCTCGTCGGAGGGCCTGGTAGCCACCGTGCTCGCGGTATTCATCCAGGCTTTCCGGATCGGCGAGCCCGACACGCGCGAGGAGGGACAACCCTTCCGTGCGGGGAGATGCCGTCTGCGGCGTCGACGGCGCGAGCGTTGTCGCCTCCGAGCCCTGTTTCAGCCCCGCACGTACGCTGTCGACGGTTGCGGGCGCGAGCGTCCAATCGGGTTCACGTGTCAGCTGCAAGAATGCGGCCGGGGCCCGCTCGCACTGACCGAGGCAAGGGCTTCTCTTCACCGTTCCGGCTTCGAGCTCGTCGGACAAGGCCTCACAAAGTTGATCGGCCCCCGACAGCTTGCACGCGATGTCGTCGCAGACGTGCGCGACGCGGGCGGGGGCCGGGGTCGTCGAGAGCAGGGCATAGAAGCTTGCCACGCCGTACGCGTCCGCGGGCGGGACACTCAACCGTTGGCAGATATAGTTGAGGGCGCCTTCGCTTAGCCAACCGACCGTGCCTTGGACTTCATGGAGTGCCGGCAGCAAGAGATGTCGCATCGACGCGGCCAGCGACTTACCGCCGCGCGCGGTCTGTTCGTTGAGGGAGTCCCCACGAACCGCGGCTTCCGTGCTCTTGCCTAGAAGATTATCGACGGCGGAGCGTTCTTCATCCGAAGGCGCGGCGCCTGAAAAATACAGATCCATCTTGTTGTCCTAGGCCGACTCGATGCGGATCGCCGTCGCCTTGAACTCTGACGTACCGGACTTCGGATCCCATGCTTCGATGGTCAGCTGGTTAGTGTCGACTTCATCGGGGAAGTGGAGCGTAAGGAACGCGAGCCCGGGGCGTAGCTTGGCGTCGAAGCGTACCGGTGCCTCGATCGTGCCACGCCGCGAGGTGATTTTCACGCGCTCACCCTCACCGACGCGGTAGCGTTCTCCGTCCGCCGGCGAGATATCCAACGTTTCGCGGTCGCGGATCGGAGAGGCGAAGCTTCCGGTCTGGACCCCGGTATTGTAGGAGTCGAGCCGCCGCCCGGTCGTGAGCCGGATGGGGTACTCGTCGGTGAGCTCATCCACGGGGGGCACGTGCTCTACGGCCGTGAACGGTGCTTTTCGCCCTTCGACGGGGCGTTTCCACAGGCGTCCGTGAAGGAATGGACTTCCCGGGTCGTCCTCATCGCGGCACGGCCACTGCAGGCCGCCAAGGGCCTCCAGGCGTTCATACGTCATTCCGGCGTGGAGCGGGGAGAGGCTACGGAGCTCGTCCCACGCGTCCTTGCCGGTCGGCGTCGGCCAATCGTGGCCCATCGCCCGCGCGAGCGAGCAGATCACATCGACATCCTCTTTGGCGTCCCCCGGAAGCTCTAGCGCTTTTCTCACCCGTTGGACGCGGCGCTCGCTGCTCGTAACCGTTCCGTCGCACTCCGCCCAGCTCGCGGAGCCGGGCAGCACCACGTCGGCGAGCTGCGCGGTCTTGGTGAGGAAGATGTCCTGGACCACGAGGTGGTTCAGGCCTTTCAGGAGCTTCGTCGCGTGCGAGACGTCGGCCTCGGACTGCGCCGGGTTCTCGCCGATGATGAACAGGCTCGTAAGCTCGCCGCGCGCCATGGCCTCGAACATGAGCGAGAGGTGCAAGCCACTCTTGTCGGGTACTTTGGCGCCCCAAACGCGTTCGAACTTCGCGCGGTGCTCGTCATTCTCGACGTCCTGGAATCCAGGGAACTTGTTCGGGAGCGCGCCCATGTCTCCGCCGCCCTGGACATTGTTCTGGCCACGTAGAGGCACGACTCCGGAGCCCCACCGCCCGACGTGGCCGGTCAGAAGCGAGAGATTGATGAGCGCGAGCACGTTGTCCGTCGCGTTGTGGTGCTCCGTGATGCCGAGCGTCCAGCAAAGCTGGGCGCGGTCGGCTTTCGCGTAAGCGTGTGCGAGCTCCCGAATGCTCTCCTTGGGTATCGACGTTACCTTCTCGGCGTAATCGAGAGTGTACGACTCGACCGACTCCCGATAGGCGTCGAAATCGAGCGTCGAGTGCTCGATGAACGCCTGGTTCTGAAGGCCCGCCGCGATGATCTCGCGCCCGACGGCGTTGGCAAGGGCGATGTCCGTTCCGACGTCGAGGCCGAGCCAGAGATCCGCCCACTGAGAGGAAGAGGTTCGCCGCGGGTCCACGGCAAACATCTTGGCCCCGTTATGGATCCCCTTCAAAAGGTGATGAAAGAAGATCGGATGCGCTTCGCGGGCGTTCGAGCCCCAAAGCAAAATGACGTCGGTCTCCTCGATTTCTCGATAGGAGCTCGTGCCGCCGCCCGCTCCAAAAACGCGCGCCAGACCGGCGACGCTGGGAGCGTGTCACGTACGGTTGCAGCTGTCGATGTTGTTGCTGCCCATCACGACCCGAGCGAACTTCTGTGCCATGAAATTCATCTCGTTGGTCGACTTGGAGCAGCTGAACAAACCAAATGCCGTGCCCTTGTTCTCCGAGAATCCACGCGCCGCCCGCTCGAGAGCTTCGTCCCAGGTGGCGTCCCGTAGCGAGCCGTTGTCACGGACCATCGGGCGTGTGAGTCTCTTGTAACCTTTTGCCATCGATCTCCCTTTCGAGACAGGAGTTTATCACGGAGCGAAGCGCTGCCCTCGCCCGGCCGGTGCAACATTTGGCCCCTGGGGGGCCGTATCATTACCTATGCTGCAAGATATCCGTGTCGCCTGTCGTCAGCTGATGAAGCAACGCGAGTGGACCGTCGCGATAGTGCTCGTCCTCGCGGTGGGGATCGGAGCGAACACCGCGATGTTCTCGGCCTTCGAGGCTTGGGTGTTGAGACCCCTGGATTTTCATGAGCCCGACCGGCTCGTGGGTCTGAATGAGACACAACCGCAGTTGGGGCGGGAGGGGATCAGCTTGTCGCACCTGAACCTGGGCGATTGGCTCGTTCGTCAGAGCACGATGGCTGACGTCGGTATGTATCAAACGCTTCAGATGAACCTGAACGATGAGGACGAGCCCGCGAGGCTATATGCGGCGCGCGTTTCGGCGAATCTCTTTCCGCTGCTCGGGAAGGACGCGATCGTTGGAAGGCATTTCCTCGAGTCCGAAGATAATCCCGGGGCGCCGGCGGCGGTCGTGCTGATCTCACACACTCTCTGGCAAGAGCGTTTCTCGGAAGACCCGCGGATCATCGGCCGCACGATCCGGCTGGATAACCGCTCTCACGAGATCGTCGGGGTCATGGAGGCTCATTTCGCGTTTCCCGCTTGGTCCGATATCTGGGTCCCGTTAGGGCTTGACATGTACCGCGATCGTGGCGACCGCGCGCTCCATTGGTTACGCGCGATCGGGCGGCTACGCGACGGCATCGAGGTCGAGGCCGCCAACGCCGAGATCGTGTCGATCGCCGATGCTCTGGCCGAAGAATACCCGGAGACCAACCGAGGTTACTCTGCCTCGGTGACGCCGCTTCGGCTCGAGTTCGTGCCGCCGGTCATCGAGGTGGCGATGGTGGCCTCGCTCGTGTCCGCTCTGTTCGTTCTGCTGGTCATCTGTGCCAATGTGGCGAGCTTGATCCTGGCGCAAGCCGCGGCCCGCAGCCGTGAGACGGCGGTTCGCTCTGCGCTCGGTGCGAGCCGCGGGAGGCTCGCGCGTGCGCACATCATCGAAGGCGTGCTCGTCGCGCTCCCGGCCGGCTTACTCGGCGCCTATTTCGGAGTCATCGGGGTGCGCTCCATGCTGGCCTACGTCCCGGTGGACCCGCCATACTTGTTCCGAATGACGTTCAATGCCCAAGCCGGGATCTATACGCTCGCCGTGTCTCTCCTCGCGGGTGCTCTGTGCGGTCTCGCGCCCATGCTCCGAAGCTCGGGGCGCCGGCTCTATGAATCGCTCAAGACCGGCGGCCGTGAGGGAGGAGGCAAGGAAGCAACGCGTTTTCGTTCCGTCCTCCTTACGGGGGAGCTTGCGCTCACGACCACGCTCCTCGTCGGCGCACTCCTCATGGTCAAGAGCTTCGTGGCGCTCCAGGCGGTCGACCCGGGATTTCGGACCGACTCCATCATGACCTCCGAGCTTTCACTTCGTGGCTCCGGCGATGACACCTCGAGCGTCGGCTCCGTTCGGGTCGCGGAACGAATGCAAGCGACGCTTTCCGAGATGGCCGGCGTCGAAAGCGTCGGAGTGTCGAGTCACTTGCCTGCCAGCGACGGCTACCGGGTGTGGGGACTCGTGTCCCGCGAGCTCGAAACGGAGTCTGCCGAAGACGTCCAGGCGAGCGTATTCGCAGTCCTGGGCGACTATTTCGAGACCATCGAGATCCCGCTCGAAAGCGGTCGCCTCTTTACCGACATCGAGCAACGTCAAGGTGGAGACGTCGCGATCGTGAGCCGGGCTCTCGCACAAGGACTGTGGCCGAATCGCGATCCTCTCGGCCGGGAGATTCGGGTCAAGCGACTCACATCCGCGGCGTGGCTCACGGTCGTGGGGGTGGTCGACGACATCGAGGTCGGGCGAGATATGGTCAGCCGCGACATCCCCAAAGCCCAGCTCTACGTGCCGTACGCGCAAGCTCCGACGAGTCAAGTCCACGTCGTGAGCCGAAGCCGCGCCTCCGAGCGGGATCACGCAGCACGAGTCCGGGAAGCCTTCGCGGCGGCCGCTCCCGGTGTGCCGTTCTCGGAGATCCTCACCATGGAGGAGGCGATGTTCCGGGTACGTTGGGTCTCGAGCTTCTTCAGTCGTCAGCTCCTTGTCTATGCCATCCTCGCGATGGTCGTCGCGTGCGTCGGCATCTACGGTTTGACGGCGGATGCCGTCGCGAGACGAACGCGGGAGATCGCCGTGCGTATCGCCCTTGGTGCGGGGCGGTCGAGAATGCTTCTGATGATTCTTCGCGATTCACTCATCCTAGGGGGCGCGGGCGTCGCCACCGGCTTGGTCGCGTCAGCAGTGCTGACCTCGTTCATGCGGTCGATGTTCGCGGGCGTCTCCGTGCGCGATCCGATGCTATTCGTCGGCGTCGGCGCGTCGCTGCTCGCGGTCGTCACTCTGGCGTCGGTGCTTCCGGCGCGGCGTGCGAGTCGGCTAGACCCGGTGACTTTCCTGCGAACCGAGTAAGTCGGACGGGCCCGGCCCGACGGGCTATCGCTTGCGCCAGGCGCCTGTGCACGAAGTCGCTCGCGAACAGCGGAAAAGGATTCGGGAACCCGGCGTGCCATGATTAGGGAGCGATGCGGCGACCCAACTTGCTCGACCTGAGGGGTGCGGTGCTCTGCCTCGGAGTGGTTCTCGGAGCTATCGGCTCTGCGCGTGCACAGGACGAGCCGGAAACGGAAGAAGAGGCGTTTTTCACGGAAGATCGGCCGAGCGTCTCGTTCGCGACGGTTTGGGATTTTCGCTTTGCGCGCACGGACGATACGACGGGGTGGCTCGATGCCGGGCTCGGAAAGACACGCTACGGCGGCCGTGACGACGACGCGAGAAGTGTTTTCAGAATCCCGCAAGCATCGTTCGTCGTGGCGACGGATCCAGGCGAGATCTTTTCCGGACACCTTCATGTGAACCTCGACCTAGAGCCGGAGAACGCGAAGGGGCGCTACGGCTGGGATCGGCTACGGCTCATCGAGGGCTTTGCCGTGGCGAAATGGGGTTTGACGGACACACTCGGTGTTCACGCCAAAGGAGGTCTGTTCTTCCCTCCAATCTCCCAAGAGCACGTAGGGGAGGCGTGGTCGACCTTCTATACCGTCACGCCGTCGGCGATCAACGCGTGGGTTGGCGAGGAAGTGCGTGCGCTCGGAATGGAGCTCAGTCTCGTCCATGCCGGCCTATCGAATGAGCTGTCCGTCAAAGGTGCGGCCTTTTGGAACAACGATCCGACGGGCAGTTTGCTGGCCTATCGGGGGTTCTCCGTTCATGACCGACAGGGTGGATGGCGCGACCAAGTTCCCCTTCCTCCGATCCCGTCCCTTGGCCCCGGTGGTAACTTCTCGCGCCAAGCCCCGTGGGTCGAGCCCATCAAAGAGGTGGACCACCGTCCAGGCTTTTTCGGCGCGCTCTCGTGGGAGAACTACCAGTGGTTTCAGCTCGATGCGATCTATTTCGACAATAAGGGCATTCCGGACCGCTTCGATGGATGGCAGTACGCCTGGCGCACGCGGTTCGCAAACGTAGGGGCGACGGTCTTTCTACCGGCGGATATCGAGGTCGTCGGGCAGGTACTGACGGGCGACACCTTGATGGGGTTCCCGCCTCCGCGTCCGCGCGTGGAAGCGGACTATCGTTCCTGGTTCTCGATGCTGTCTCTGCCGGTCGGACGGCACCGCTGGTCACTCCGATACGAGCAGTTCGACGTGTGGGACCGTGACGATTTCAACGATACCGACAGCAGCGACGAGAACGGCCACGCGTGGACCTTCGCCTACTGGCTCTCGCTCACGGGCGAACACCGGCTAGGCGCGGAGCTCGTGCGTGTCGCGAGCGATCGAGCGGCTCGCGCCGCAATCGGTGAGCCGGTGAGAGCCGATGAGCTCGTGTTTCAGGTGAATCTACGCGTGCAGTTCTAGCGCTTCTTCGCGCCGAACGCGTACAACACGCCGTCTTGGGACCCGATGACGATCGTTCCCGAGGCGAGGGCGGGGGATGCGACGAAGGGTGCTCCCGCGTTGAACTCCCATAGCTTCTCGCCGTCGTCGAGCGAGAGTACGTAGAAGCGACCATCGGCCGATCCTATATACACGCGAGAGCCGGCGATGACCGGCGACGACTCGACGCGCGCTCCCGTTCGGTAGGTCCAAAGGGCTTCGCCGGTCCTACGGTCGATCGCGTGGATGATCTTGTCCCTTCCTCCCACCACGACCGTATCGCCCGACACCGCTGCGGAGGAGTAGAAAGGGAAGTGACGCACCGGATGCTCGTAGCGCCACAGGTATTCTTGTTTCCGCAGGTCGACCGCGAGCACGTCGTTGTTGAAGGTTCCGTAATAGGCGATCCCGTCGACCAGCGCGGGCGATGCCGCCGTGTACGCACCCGAATCCATCTGCACGACCTCGGCGCCGTCCTCGAGGCGGATACCGCGCAGCACTGCGTCGCAACCTGTCACGAAGACGAGGTCGCCATCGCGGCTCGGCGTGCTGTGTAGCGGGCCTTGACTCTGGAACTGCCATTCGAGCTGCCCCGTCTTGCGATCGAGGGCGTAGAGGCGCTCGTCGTAGGAGGATGTGAGCACGAGGTCCTCGAAGACGACGGGCGACGATTTGATCTCCGCCTCGGTCGCGAAGCTCCAGAGGGTGGTCCCGTCCGCGGCGTCGAACGCGTGGAGCTCGCCCATGAGGTCGCCCACGTACACGATCCCGTCCACGACGGTCGGCGACGATTCGCCGAAGCGGTCTTCCTCGTCTCCGAAGTCCCGTTGCCAGACTGTCGACCCGTTCTCCAGGTCCAAGGCCGCGACGAGTCCCGGGAGCGCGGTCATGTAGACCACGCCGTCAACGATCGCAGCCGACGAGTCGATCGAGAAGCCTGCCTCGAAGCTCCACAGGAGTGCGAGCTCTTCCGGAATCTCGGCCATCGACACCCCGGTTCGCGAGGCAGTCCCGCGAAACTCGCTCCACGCTTGTGCCGACGCGCCGGCCGTTTGCGCGAATAGGTCACCCGCGAGCGACAAGAAGAGCACGAAGCTCAGAATGCGCATCGATAAATCTCCAAAGCCGAGCTCTCGTCGAAGGCTCGAGGATTGAATTCTCCCGTCCACTGTGTTGCCGCCTCTGCGGCGAGAACGGGCATATCCGTCTCCGCAACGCCGGCGTCGCGCAACCTTCCGCCCACCTCGCCCAAATGCGCGAGCTGCTCGAGCTCTTGCGCGAGAGCGTCCGCCCCGCCGCTCGACAGCTCACGGTACCGATCGGCGGCGACATCCGCGTTGAACCGGACGACGCTCGGAAGACACATGGCGATCGCACGGCCGTGCTCGGTGCCATAGTGCTTCGTGAGCGGGTTCGCGCACGCGTGGGTCGCTCCGAGCATCGAGTTCTCGATGGCGACTCCCGCATAGTAGGCCCCGATCTGCATCTGGCTGCGAGCCTCCAGATCGTCCGGCTCCGTGAGGACGCGGGCATAGCTTCCGGTCAGCAGGCGGAACGCCTCTCGCGCATAGACGTCCGACAGCGGCGTTCGCCTCGTGGTCACGAAGGTCTCCACGGCGTGGGCAATCGCGTCATATCCGGTGATCGCCGTCACGCGTCGTGGCTGCGTGACAGTGAGCTCGGGGTCGAGAATGGCGACGCGGAATCTGGCCTTGAGGTCGCCGCACGCCATCTTCGTATGGGTCTCGGCATCCGAGATGAGGGCGAAGCGTTGTGCCTCGCTTCCGGTCCCAGCCGTCGTCGGAATCCCAATCATCGGAAGAAAGGGGGCGCGGGCTTTCTCGAGGCCCCAGTAGTCCGCCATCGAGCCGCCGTTCGTGAGTACGAAGTTGATGCCTTTGGCGCAATCCATGGAGCTACCACCACCGAGTCCGATCATGGAGTCGATGCCCGAGGCCTCCGCGAGCACGCGGCCGCGCTCAACCATCGCGGTATCCGGATTCTCACCGAAATCGGTGAACAAGACGACCTCGATCCCGGCGTCGTCGAGGACGTGTCGGGCGCGGTCGACGTGTGGTGTCCCGAGGAGGCCTTGGTCCGTCGTGAGCAGGACCTTCTTGAAACCTTGCTCTCGTGCGAGCTCTCCGAGCCGGGCCAGTGTCCCAGGGCCGAAAATGACCCTTGGGGACGGACGAAAATCGAAGGCGTTCATGCCCGGGACCACCGCTCGTGCTCTGGGTCGAAGCTCAGTCGATTGCGAGCGCGAAGAGCTGATTCCGACTGGCGATGTAGAGAACTCCGTTCGCCGGCACGGCGGTGCTGTATACCGAGCTCCCGAGGTTCATCTCGCCGATGACCTTCTCTTCTCGCCCGGGCGCGAGCACGACGACGTCACCGTCTTCATCGCCGAGGTAGATCCTGCCGTCGACGATCATCGGCGATGCCCAAACCGCAGCGAAGGTGTCGTGCACCCAGAGCGGCTCGCCCGTCGCGAGGTCGAGCGCATGGAAGAACCCACTGAAGTCCGGCATATAGATCACGCCGTCCTGCACCGCGGGAGTGGAGATCGAGCGCCGGATGGCGTCGTAATGCCAGATCGCACCCGTGTCCGTGATATCGCCACGCTTCGTCGGGTCGATCGCGTAGAAGTGCCCGACGCCTTCGCCATGCTCCGGGTCCTGGCCGTTCGCGATATACACGATGTCGTTGTAGAGCACGGGAGTGCTGATGACGTTGTTGCGCGTCTTGGGCCACGTCGCGTCCTTCGGGTTGCTGTCGAACTCCCAGAGTTTCTCTCCGGTCTCGGCGACGAAGCCGCGGATCCAGCCGTCGCCCTCGCCCATGACGACCTGGACGACGCCGCCCAAGCTTCCAACCGCCGCGGACGACCACTGACCGTGGAGGGCTCTCTCGCCAACGGAGTTGTCCTCCCAGACGAGCTCCCCGGTGTTCTTGTTGATCGCGATCAGCTCCGGGGACAGCGGCGACGGCACATTCACGTGACTTTCGTCATGACCGTTCGACGTGTTGAGGAATATCAGGTCGCCGTGCATGACGGGCGAGGAGTTCGACATGTTGTGCGGAAACGAACCCAGCTCTTCCATCATGTCGTACTTCCAGATGATGTCACCGTCGTTTTCGCTCTTGTAGGTCTCGTCCTGGTACGGCCCGTCGTTCTCTCCGTCGTGAAAGCCCTCGGTGTCGAGTGCTAGCACTTCGCCCTTATTGGTGACGTAGTAGAGGACGTCTCCATCGACGAGGGGCGATGAACAGACGCCTTGGAACGGCCAATCGTTCACTCTCCCGGCAGCATGCTTGTCGGTGACCATTTGCCACAAGAACGCGCCGTCGGCCTCATTGAACGCCAAGAGCACTCCCTTGTCGCCGGGGATTTCCTTGTCGTAGAGCGCCTCGTTGTTGGTTCCGATGAAGACCTTGCCTCCGGAGACGACCGGGTTGCCGTAGGTCTGCGAGCCTAGCGCCGCGACCCATTTCACGTTCTCCTTGGTAGCGACGTCCCAAGATTCGGGCAAGCCGGTCATCGACGAGACCATGTTCCGGTCTGGGGTCCCGCCCCACATCGGCCAGTCGCCGTCTTTGGGCTCGCTCGCACTCCCGAAGAGTGCTGCACTGAGTGCGAGAACGACGAGACCTACGGACCACATCTGTTTTTTAATCACTACGTATCAGCCTTTCATCTCATGAGGCACGCCTGTTTCAGCGGGCTCATTCGTTCGATCGCACTTCCAGGTTATCGAAGAAGACTTCCGTCGGGGTCGCGTCCGCGAAAATCCCTGCACTGCCTTGTAGGTTCGGGTCCTCGTCGATCCGCTCGACGTGCCAGGTGTCGGGCTCGGCTTCGTCCCGAGGCCAGACCTTACCGCGGGCGCGCACCGAGCCGTCGGCGAGCGTGGAAACCTCGAGCTTCAGCCGATACCAAGTATCGGCTTGCCATTTGAAGGGGAGCTTCGCCGTCCGCTCCGTCTCCGGCTGCCAGGATTGGAGCTCTAAGCGTTGGTGACTTCCCAGAAGGGCGAGTTGATAACGTTGGGCGACGACACCGACGACGCCCATTTGCCGACGTTTCGTCGTCGCCATCGCATCGACGGCGACACTATAGCCGGACCAGTCGGAGGCACTCATGTAGACCCGCGCTCGTCGCAAGAAAGGGTTGTCCGCTTTCTTGACGAGCAATGTATTGCCCTCGATCTCTCTGAGCTCGAACTTGCCGGTCGCGTTTACCCACTCGCGGGGGATGCCGTCGAGCGAGTCGAAATCTATGTTCCACGGCAGCGGAGGAATGACGCGGATCCGCGCGGCGCCGGTCGAGGCTCCGGATGTCGCGGTCACTTTGCCTCCATGGCCGGACGCGTCGGAGGCGATCGTCACGCGGCCGTCGCTCACGGTCGCGTTCAGACCGTCGAGCGCCCACTCGACCTCGGTACCCGTAACACGCACGCCCCGAGCGTCGAACAACTTTGCCTCGAGGTCGACGGAGTCACCCGGAGCGAGGACGAGCTCTGTCGGAGAGACCCGGACCGTCGCCGGAGGCTCCGAGCTCCCTTCGGGTAGTCCGGCTCGCGCGGTGGTGGGGCTATCGCGTCGCACGTCGCCGCCGATCGCGTAGAGCGCCTGCGCGGTCGCTAGATAAATCCTGCCGTCCGAGACCGCGACGGATGCATACACCTCTTCGAACTCGCCGTCCTCTTGAGCGCCGAGCTCGTCGCGGTCTAGAATCGTGGCTTCGTCGTCGCCGGGCTCGATCACGTAGAACGTACCGTTGACGGTACCGACGTAGAGCTTGCCATCGGCGAGCACTGGAGAGGCCCGCTGGATGGTCCCGAGGTTGAGGTTCCAGAGAGCTTCGCCGGTCTGGAAATCGTAGGCGTTCAAGTTGGCGCTGTTGTCGACGAGATAGAACCGATCCCCGTCGAGCACCGGCGAGGAGTAGCCGCCGAGCACTCCGCCGTGCGACCACCGTGCGCCTTCGGGTGGAATATCGCCCGAGTCGCCGGCATTGATTGCGGCAACGAGTCCCATCTCACTCGTGCTCAAATTCTCCTCGCCTTGAGTCACGACCGCGACACCGTCTTTGACAATGGCTCCGGTGTTGATCCCGCGCTTGGAATACTCGAAACGCCACATGGACTCACCGGTCTGCGGCTGGATCGCGTGCATCGCGCCGTCGCCGCCACCCGTGATCAGCACGCGGGTTCCGTCGATCTCTGTTACATAGGGAGGAGCGTACGTCGTGTCGTAAGGCCGACCACCGGGCGAGCTCACCCATTGGGTCGCGCCGGTGCTCTTGTCGAAAGCGAAGAACCGCTGGCTGCCGCGCGCTTGCTCACCCCAGCCCGAGCTGAGGCCGCTGATGAGCAGAAGCTCGCCGTCGATAACGGGCGATGCGGTCCGTCCGCCATGCGTGGTGATGAGCCCGAAGTCTTCGCTCAACGAACGTTGCCAGAGGACTTCACCGTCGGAGGTGAGGCTCAGGACGCTTCCGCCGACGGTATAGACGAAGACGTTACCCGTCGTCGGATCGGCGACCGGAGAGGCCCAGCCGACGCGGTGTGGCGGGACATCACTCAAATAGATGTTGACGCGGTGCTCCCACAGCACTTCGCCGCTGTCCACGTCGAAGCACATCAAGCGCTCCTGGAGCGACGCGCCTTCGCCTACCGCATTCTGCAAGTAGAGATGATCTCCGAGGATGATCGGCGTCGAGCGTCCCCCGTAGGGTGCGCGCCACGCGAGATTCTCTCCCTCGGGCGACCAGCTAGAGGGGAGCCCGGTCTCGAAGGAATGGCCGTCGCGTAAGGGCCCGCGCCAATCGGTCCAGTCCTCGCCAAAGGCTAACGGCGAGGAGAAAAACAAAAGTGTGCAACAAGCGAACGCAGTCGTTTTCATAGGGCGCCTAGTCGGTTACGAAGGTCGAGTTTCTATCGAACAAGGACCATTATCCGCGTCCGTCGGGCGCGCGTCAAAAATGTCAACAACTTCACACTCGGGCGATCGGTCGTCGGTAGAGAATATCCGGCGGAGGTAGGTGAATATGAGCGCGCTCGTGGTTTCGCTAATGGTCGCCCTTCTCGGGGGCTCGCAGGACCAACCCGAGGGGTTCGAGCAGATCCTTCCGCGGGGACGCATCGCGGCTATTTCCAACCCACGGTACATCCCTGCGGACCGCGCCAGGATCGCGCCGCAGAGCTGGGTGCTCGGCATCATCATCGAAGGTGAGGCGCGGGCGTTCAGTCTCAATCTATTGAACGTGCATGAAGTCGTCAACGACTCGATAGGGGAGACGGATTTCGCCGCCGTGTGGTGACCTCTCGCGAATACGGCCGTCGTGTATGGCCGCGAGTACGGCGGACGCGTCGTGGAGTTCGAGGCATCCGGCGGCCTCGTGAACTCCTCCTTGGTGATGCAGGACCGCCAGACAGACACGTACTGGTCGATTATGGAGGGCGAGGCCGTCGCGGGCGAGCTCGAGGGGCAGGTCCTCGAGGAGCTAAACGTCGGAGAGAAGATTCAGTGGCGGCACTGGAGAGCCAGACACCCGGAGACGCTCGTTCTTTCCGTGGAAGGGCGGGAAGACGCGGGGGAT
>Ga0315338_1000687_pt1 | contig 63761 bp, 57 predicted proteins | sample ASW8metaG_FD_204518 | JGI IMG/M metagenome (GOLD analysis project Ga0315338, IMG submission 204518) | Ammonia-oxidizing marine archaeal communities from Monterey Bay, California, United States - ASW #8 | ecosystem: Environmental > Aquatic > Marine > Coastal | place: USA: California | collected...
ACAGTCGTTCGTTGCTTCTCCGCTGGCACTACGACGACTGAGAAAAAAACGCAAACTGCTGCCATTCCCAGTAGAAGAGTTCGCGTCGAATATCGAACAACTCTCATCTTTTTTCTCAATGCGACACATCTGCGTAAGCTCGCAGAATTAACGTGCGTGGTGAAGGGGGTAGATGTGAGAGGCTGTCTTGGCAGATCATACCAATAAGGAAGCCACCATCAACAGCTCAATACCAAAGACGCATGCTCTAAAGTCCGTCGGTATTTTGAACTACTGCCAGCTAGTACTGCCCGCAGACACAGACAATCTAGATTGACTCAGATCTTCGCACCTCAGTACATTATCACGCTCCAAGCCAGTCTTGGCACAGAACCCAGAAACCAAAATCGATAGGCGCCCCCGACTTCACGCAAAACCAGAAATCAACTCGCCAGTAACCGCTTCCCGCATCAACAGGCCAGCTCGGAACGAGCTGCGCACCAAGGGTCCGGCAGCGACGCCGCGGAAGCCGAGATCGCGGGCCTGAACCTCCCACTGCTTGAATTGATCGGGATGCACGTAGCGATCGACCGGTAAGAAGCGTGTGCCTGGTCGGCCGGGGGATAGGTATTGTCCTAAGGTTAAGAGTTCGACGCCGGTGTCGCGCAGCAAGCGCATAGCGTCGACTACTTCGTCATCGGCTTCTCCTAGGCCCACCATGATGCTGCTCTTCGTCCAGAGATCGGGGCGCAACAGCTTAGCTCGCCGCAGCACTTCGAGGCTTTGCGCGAACGACGCGCGAGCGTCGCGGACTTGAGCGTCAAGACGCGGAACGCATTCCACGTTGTGTGCGAAGACGGCCAGTGGAACTCCCTCCAATAAATGGGCGAGGGCATCAAAGTTGCCATCGAGATCACTAGACAAAAGTTCAATCGTGGTATCGGGCAACCGATCGTGTACGGCCTCGACACATCGCTTGTAATGATCCGCTCCGCCGTCGGGGAGATCATCGCGATTGACGACCGTGATCACCACATGCTCGAGCTCCATCCGCGCGACTGCCTCGGCCAAGCGCTGCGGCTCATCGGCCTCCGGCGGTGGTGGTTGGCGCAGCGTTTCGACCGAGCAGAACCGACACCCACGCGTGCATTGTTGGCCAGCGATCATAAACGTCGCGGTACCGCGCGACCAGCAGTCGTGAATGTTCGGGCAGCGTGCTTCTTCGCAGACTGTCTTCAGCTCGTTATCAAGCACCGCAAGCTGAGTGCCCTGGAAGGTACTCTGCGCGGCACCCGCCGGCAGATTCACACGGAGCCATTCGGGCAAACGGGGACGCGATACTGATTGCTGCGAGGTCGGGGTCGTGCTCATAAACGCAATTGTAAGCCTAACCCGTCAGTCCTTCAAACAGGGGCGTCGAGAGGTAGCGCTCGCCGAGGCTAGGCATGACGACCACGATTCGCTTGCCAGCATTCTCGGGTCGGGCAGCTACTTTGGCGGCGGCACACATGTTGGCCCCGCTGCTGATGCCACCCATGATACCTTCTTCGCGTGCCAGTCTGCGGGCCCATTGGAAGGCTTCCTCATTGCTCACGGTCACGGCCTCGTCGACCAACGATGTGTCGAGATTCTGAGGAATAAAGCCAGCGCCAATGCCTTGAATTTTATGCGGGCCTGGTTGCCCACCGCCGATCACCGGGGAGTCGGCCGGCTCGACGGCAATCGCCTTGAAGTCGGAATTCTTCGGTTTGATGTATCTTGAAACGCCCGTAATCGTGCCGCCGGTACCGACGCCAGCGACAATCGCGTCGATGTTATGGCCAGAATCTTCCCAAATCTCAGGGCCGGTCGTGGCTTCGTGGATCGCCGGATTGGCCGGATTGTCGAATTGTTGTGGCATCCAAGCGTTGTCGCCCGAGGCGACCAGTTCGCCCGCTTTCTCGATCGCGGCCTTCATGCCGCCAGCGGCGGGAGTCAACACAATTTCTGAACCCAGAGCTCGCAACAGTGCACGTCGCTCGACGGACATCGATTCGGGCATCGTCAGCGTCAGTCGATACCCTTTTGCCGCACAGACGAATGCCAGTGCAATGCCAGTATTGCCGCTAGTCGGCTCGATGATGTGCGTCGCGGGGGTAACCATGCCGTCGCGCTCGCCCGCCGCGATCATCGATGCCCCAATTCGGTCTTTAACGCTATTCAGGGGGTTAAAGAACTCACACTTGGCGAATACTTCCGCATGTCCCGCTGGGATCAAGCGGTTGATGCGAATCATGGGAGTATCGCCGACAGCCTCGGCGGCGTGCTGGAACGTCTTGTTTCTGGGCATAGCAATACCTAGTGCTTAGAGTGTACGTGCGAAATTAAGAAAAACGTGATCTCCTGACGGCGTCCCAACCAAGCTGCCGCGCCATGGATTATCAACATTCGCCCGTGGCAAGCAACCCCGAAGCGAGGGCCCCGCCACACGGATTGGCGTGCCAGACTGACACGCACAAGATGTGGCCCCGGACGCTAACGAACTAGCCGACGGCCAAACTTTTTCATGGCCGAGCTAAAGTTGCTGTTTTGAGATGGTCGGTTCCGCCTACGGATTAGATTGGCAACCGTTTTGCCTTCCGGTGGAATCACATAGAACGCGGGATCGTCGATTACCCAGGGCGTCGACCAGGTTTTGCCGTTGTCCCAATTGGCCACGTTTACAAAAAAATTGTCGAAATACATGCACTTCGATCCGTACGGAAAACTGGAGTACATATGGTCGGCTTCCGTGAGGTCTTCCACACCCTCGTGTGCATAATAGTGAACTTGCCCATCCGGCGTAAACGACATGCCAAAGGTCCACCAACCAGGTTCATAGATCTTCGGCCCGCCTCGATCGCGGCCACTCTGCTGAGCGCGGAAACTAATCTGTGCGAAATCTTTGTTGAATTTTTTGCTGGTTTCGCTGCGGAACAACACAAAGAACCCGGGCCAATACGGTTCAATCGAACCTTCGCGATGTCGCCCTCGCACGTCGGCCCGAATGCCAAATGATGCGCCCGTGCGATTCTCCCACTTATCGAATTCAGGTAGATAAACTCGCACGGTGCAGCTGGGTTGCCAACTCACCGGTACGGGACGACCGACACGCGTGGAGACGCCCATCAGCAGATCGTCCTGCATCTGTGTCCCGCTCAACTCTCCTGGTATTCCAGAGAGTCGCGTCCGCAACAAAAGAGCTCCCTCGCTGCCGGCGAGTCCGTTCGGCGGCGTTTCCACGCGCTTGATCACATCGGGCTGGCCGCGCATCGCGCTTTCGTACCACCGACCATTGCGCGATTTTCCACCAGGAGGTCGCTGTTGTTCGTCCTGTTCAAAGCTGGCCTTACGGCCATTCATTTTGTAGCTCCAGCGCGGATCTTCAAAATCGTCACCGATCTGTCGAACGGCAACGCCAGTACCGGGCACAAACGGCTCATCGGCCACGGCTATGCCGGAAGTGACTACGGCAGAAAACAACAGCAACAAGCAACTCGGAAGACGGGCCATCCTTGGCCTCCCATACTTAATTGACATTCATGCAAGACCCCCCTGCGCGCAGAGGGCCTGGAAATACTATCGGCAAGAGTTGCCCGATCGTTAAATCTTCCCACGCAATGCTAGCGTTCCGACTTCTCCAGCGCTTCGCTGAGGCGAGAGTCGATCACTTTGAGCATGAGCTCATGCTGTCCCAGCGGCCCCGCCACTAGATATTCGACCCCAGGATGGGCGCTAGCTGCCGCCGCAGTGAGTCGCGGAATATCCTGGCTCGAATGCCGGCCGGGGCCCAGAAAATAGGGCATTACGACCACGAGTTCAGCCGCTTGCTTTACGCAGCTAGCGAAGGCAGCAGCGATCGACGGCTCTGCCAACTCCATGTGCGCCGGCTGGACGATCGCCCAATCGGAATTTCGCCGATAGGCTTTGACAATCTCATCCAAGAGCTGATTGCTGGCTTCGACTTTCGACCCGTGATCGACCAAGATCACGGCAATACGCTTTGCAGAATTATCGGGCCGTGGATCAGCAGTCATAGAACCAGAAGGTTACGTCTTGTAGATTTTATGCACTGGCCGACCGGAGAGAATTTGCTCTTTGCCCCAGTTTGTTACAGATCGAAAAGAGTCGCTCTGGATAAAACTGGCAAACGCGCCCTCGTCCGACCACTCGCTCGTGATGAGATACGAAGCGCCGTTGTCGACGTCTTTCCACAACGTAGACTTCGTGTGCCCCTCGGCAGCGTTTAGCGCGTCGATCACCGCGGCAAACTTATTTTCGAAATCCTGCTGCTTTCCTTCAATAACCTGATAGTTCATCCCGACAGTGATCATGCGCTCTGCTTTCCTTAGTGAAGATTGTTTGAATATTTACGAATCGAATTCTTCAGGCTTGCCTACGTCAACATTCGACCAGTCGATCGGATCCTGATTCTCCTTAATCTGGTCGAGTAACTGCTGGGCGCGAGCAAGATCCTCCTGCCTGACCAGCACCTGAACAACTCCTGGCGCTTCGGCTCGAAATCCGGCTGTGAAAGAACCCGTGGCAACGACTTCGATTCCTTGCTCCTTTAAAGCTGCGACGATACCTGCAGCTTCAATCTCATTAGGCACCGAGGTCAATGCAACCGGATTCTGAGGATCATCAGACATGTTCTTTTACGACAGCGAGACACTTCGACTGCGGCCGTTCTCCGTAATTGAAATCTTACCTTCGCGAGCGAGCCAACCGACCGCCTGCATCACCAAATCGCGCGGTGCATCGACCTGCTTGGCAAGTTGAGCGAAGGAAGCCGAATCGGTCGCACTTAAGCAATGCCACACATGTCCGGCGACTTCGCCAATTCGATCAGTCCCTGCGTAAACCGTCCTGGAGGTGCTTTTAGTTGCGGGCATGGGATACGTCACCCTCCGTGCTTTAAAGTCGACGAAAAACCCGTGATGCACTAGATTGTAGCCCGCTACCTCGAGCCGGCAAAGGCTAATGCGGGGGGTTTCGGCTTTCGCGCAGCTTGGCTCGGATCGAGGCCAATCGCTCCATCAGATCGGCTTCAAAGCCACGGGGTACAGGGCGGTAATATTCTCGCTCAACTCCCAGATAATCTTGAGCAGCAACCGCGTCCTCAGCGTCATGTGCGTACTGATAGCCTTCGCCGTGGCCCAGTCGCTTGGCACCCGCGTAGTGTTTGTCCTGCAAATGTGTAGGCACGGGTACCGTGCGTCCCTCGCGAACGTCGGCACGAGCTTCGCTAATCGCCACAGTGGCCGCATTCGATTTCGGAGCGCAGGCCAGATAGGTGACCGCTTGGGCGAGATTCAACTGGCACTCGGGTAGCCCAACGAATTCACAGGCCTGCATCGCGGCGATTGCCAACGGAAGCGCCTGAGGATCGGCGTTTCCAATGTCTTCACTCGCTAGGATCACCAGCCGGCGGGTCAGAAACCGCACTTCTTCGCCACCTTCTAACATGCGGGCTAGCCAATAGATGGCTGCATCGGGGTCGCTACCGCGGATGCTTTTGATCAGCGCGCTGGCGGAGTCGTAATGCGTGTCGCCATCACGATCGTAAGTGATTGCCTTGCGTTGAACCGACTCAGCGGCTAATTCCAAAGTGAACTCTACTGGCCTTTCGTCAGTCGAGAGCACGCCGATTTCTAGCGCGCTAAGTGCCTGCCGCGCATCGCCGTCGCAAGTGGCAACGAGAAACTTCAGCGCATCGTCGTGCAAGTTCACACTGTACTGCCCCAGTCCACGTTCGCGATCCGCCAGCGTGCGTTCCAGAAGCGATGCCACATCGTCTTCCGAGAGTGGCTGAAACTCGAATACTCGGCTGCGGCTGACCAAGGCGCTATTGACCGCAAAAAAAGGGTTCGACGTTGTCGCGCCTACTAGCACGACCGTCCCTTCTTCCACATCGGGCAGTAGCGCGTCTTGTTGTGTTTTGTTGAAGCGATGGATTTCATCGATGAACAACAGCGTCCGCAAGCCTTCGGCAGAAAGTGCGTCGCGAGCTTCCTCGAGCACCTGTCGTAGTTCCTTAACGCCGCTAGTGACCGCATTGAGTTGTCGAAATCTGCAGCGAGTTTCCTTGGCCAGAATATGGGCCAGTGTTGTCTTACCAGTCCCAGGCGGGCCGTAGAATAAAAGTGCAGTCAGCCTATCGGCCTTGATCAATCGTTGCAGCAGACGCCCCTCGCCCAGGAAATGCTGTTGCCCGACGAATTCCTGCAAAGAACGCGGACGCATCCGCGCGGCCAGAGGCTGCGCATCGCGTCGATTCTCAGCTTCGGCACTCTCGAATAGCGACTCTGTCATTTCGAATCCTCACAGACAGCGAATAATCCGCACGCTCCCTACGACCGTTGTACGCTGAATGGTTTCTGCCGCCTAGCCTTCCGGTAATACCGACAGATACTTCGCAGTTTACGACCGACCCCAAATGGCGACGATAATCCCAATAAGTGGCTCGACATAACTTGACCACGAGTGTTAGCCCGCACCGTCCCGGTGCCGCGGCGAGCCGAAGCCACCAATGAAAGGCCAGAAATGAAACATTACGATTGCGTTGTCATCGGCACGGGTCCCGCGGGACAAAAAGGGGCCATTCAAGCCGCCAAACTTGGCAAGCGGGTCGCGATCGTGGAAAAGAACCAGGTGCTGGGCGGAGCCCAGATTAACACCGGGACGATCCCTTCCAAGGCGCTTCGCGAAGCTGTGCTCCATTTAACCGGGGCCGATAAACATGGGCTTTCTGGCCCCACGAGCCAGGCGAAAAAACACGTTACGATTGCCGACTTGGCGAGTTTCTCTCAGCGGGTTATCCGACACGAATGGGGAGTCATCCGCAATCAATTCGACCGCAACAACGTTGATCTGCTTTGGGGAAAGGCAGTTTTCACCGGACCGCACGAAGTATCGATCGAAGGACCTGACGGAATCGACCACGTCTCGGCCGACCGCTTTCTGTTAGGCGTCGGCACCAAACCTGCGCGTCCGACGAATGTTCCTTTTAACGGACGGACCGTGTTCACGAGTGACGAGGTAATGCATTTGGACCACTTGCCAAAAACTATGATCGTCGTAGGAGGGGGAGTAATTGGCGTAGAATATGCGTGCATGATGGCCAAGCTTGGCGTGCAGGTCACACTGGTAGAAGGTCGAAACAAGGTGCTCGGATTTTTGGATCAGGAAATTGCTGATGCGTTTCAATACTTCATGCGACAGAGCGGCATCACCTTGAGGCTTGGTGAACGAGTCGGACGGATTCAAGAGGTCGAACATCGTAACGGCTCGGACCTTCGCCTAGTAGAAGCTCAACTCGAGTCGGGCAAACGACTGCATGCACAGACGCTGCTCTACGCAGTTGGCCGTCAGGGTGTCTGTAGTGATCTGGGGCTGGAAGAGGTTGGCATCGAATTTGACGATCGCGAACGACTTAAAGTAAACGACCAATATCAAACAAATGTTGACCACGTCTACGCCGCTGGAGACGTAATCGGCTTTCCCGCACTCGCTTCGACCAGTATGGAACAGGGCCGCCGAGCCATCTGTCACGCTTTTGGCTGCGACGATGTGGAAAACTACAACACCTCGCTCTTCCCCTACGGCATCTACAGCGTTCCTGAGATCTCGATGGTCGGTAAAACAGAGGAACAATTGACCGAAGAAAGCATCCCTTACGAATCGGGAGTCGCCCACTACCGAGAGATTGCCAGGGGCCAGCTGCTAGGCGATGAACTCGGCATGCTCAAGATGCTCATTCACCAGGATACTCACAAGATCCTAGGAGTCCACGTCATCGGCAGCGGCGCCACTGAGCTGATCCACATCGGCCAAGCGGTCATGGCTCTCGATGGCGACGTGGAGTACTTTGTAAACAACGTTTTCAACTTCCCGACTCTGGCAGAGTGTTACAAAGTAGCTGCGTATCACGGCTTGAATAAATTGAACGACGTGTATAACTTGGCAGCAGTTTAGTCACGTTTCTCTGGAACGATGTACAGTTTTTCTGCTCGCTAATTTCATATGCACCTATTTACCTACGGCACGTTGACTTTCCCAGAAGTGTGGCAGCGGATTGCTGTCCAGGAAGCTGTTGCTGAGCGCGCAGAGCTAACAGGTTTCGCGATTTATCGTGTGAGAGACGCGGTGTTTCCCGGCATTGTGCGTGCCAGCCAGGAAGATGTCGTCGCTGGCGTACTTTATCGCGATTTAGACGATGAAACGATGTTCGAACTCGACGCCTACGAGTCGGACTTCTATCGGCGCGACACAGTTTCGGTCGTCACGCAAATGGGTGAATCCCAGGAGTGCCAGGTATACATCGTGCCCGAGTCGCGTCGCGACATGCTTACTGACGAGCCATGGGACGCCAAATGGTTCGCCGAGCACAAGCTCGAAAGCTATCTCAACGGCGCCTAACCTGGTTGCTCCCAGTCTTTCAATGGCCCGATTGTAACCGTTGTGTTGCGGGTGATCGGATACTGGGCCAACACACGATGCACGTCATCGAGAGTTACCGCGTCGACGGCCGCCAAATCGTCGGCTACGCTGCGATACTCGCTACGCTGCATCCAGTTGCCGCCGACATTGAACAGCCGATTTCGGGGCCGCTCGCTACCCAACACGACTCGAGCCTTTACCTTGTTTTGAGCTTGGCTTAGTTCTTCGCTTGTAAATCCGTCTTGCTCGGCTTGACGGAGCAGTTCGCTAACTCGACTGTAGATATCGCGGGCCGATTCTGGGGCACAGCTTACCCAGGCAAAGAACATCCCTGCCCCCAAATACTCGTAGTGGCCTAAGCTGGCCGACTCGGCCAAGCCTGGGTCGATGAGTTCCCAATACATGCGACTGCCCGAGTCATCCCCCAAGATGGTCGCCAAAAGTTTGGCAGCGTAGCGGTCGTCGTCCTCTGATGCGGGAGCATCGGCCAATTGCAGAATGTATTGCTGTGCAGTCGAGTCACGCACAACGCTTTGAAACGAAACCTGCGAAGCAGCAGAGGGAATGTCACGGGACGTAGATTGAGGCGCCCACTGACCGCAACGGTCCTCAACCTGCTTTACGAGGCCCTCGAAGTCAACACGTCCTGCTGCCGCCACAAACAGATTCCCAGGGCTATAGCGCGATTCGAAATAGCTGCGCATCTGGTCGACATTTAGATCGCCCACCGTGTCGAGCGTACCCAACACGCTGCGCGCCAACGGATGATCGCCATAATGAAGCGCCTTGATCTTGTCGTCCATCCCGAACGGAGGCTGGTCGGCATACATCTGAATCTCCTCCAGAATCACCTTCTTCTCCATCTCGAAATCTTCGTCGCGCAAACTGGGTCGCATGATGTCGGCTAGCAAATCGATACAATTCTCTTGATACTCGGGCAGTACTGCCGCGTAGTAAACCGTGTTCTCTTCGCTAGTGAACGCGTTGTAATGAGCGCCGAGCTCGTCGAATTCGCGATTCACGTCTTCCGCTGTACGATGAGGCGTGCCCTTAAAGACCATGTGTTCCAGAAAATGACTGACACCGGCGATGGTGTCGGTCTCGTCGCGCGCACCAGTGCGCACGAAAAACCCGACCCCCATCGAATGCGCCGCGTCATTGCATTCGGCGACGATCTCCAGACCGTTATCCAGCGTATGACTTCGAAACTTCACGGCGCTATCTCTCCAAAGGATTCAGCAATGGCACGAAAACGACTTTCATTTGAGTAACTCGCTAGGCGATCAGTGTAGCAGAACTAGTAAGCTGTGCATCGTGCACGGATTCGCGAGATTTAATCTAGGGGGAAACTCTTAGGTCGGTTCTGAACGGAAAAGCCTCACCAGACCCCGCCTTCTGTCAATTATTCTTTGGCAGCTCCAGCGCCGCTGGACCCAGGGTAGCAAACGTAAAATCGGCTGGAGGGTGGTTCTCAAGGTATTCGTTAATATCAGAGCTTGTGAGATCGTCGACCAATTGGCTCACCTCCTCTAATGGCCGCACTCGTTTCAAGTGGTACCAATCGCGGGCGATCGCCCCGCTGCGAGCGCTGGTCGATTCCTGCTGCATGATCATGCCGCTCTTGATGCGGGCCTTAAGTCGATCGAGTTCGTTGGCCTCGACTCCTTCGCGCAAACGAATGAGTTCAGCGAACGTCACATCAAGTGTTTCCTGCGCTCGTTCAGCCGTGGTGCCGGCGTAGCAGAGCACGCGAGCCCGGTCGAGCTGCGTTTGCAGCGAAGCGCTAACCGTGTAGCAGAGGCCTCGTTTTTCTCGTACTTCAGTAAACAGCCGCGAGCTCATACCGCTGCTCAATATGCCCACAGCAGACCAGGCTCGCATGTAGTCGGCATCACGATACGGCACGCTCGGAAATGCGATGCCGACGTGGCACTGGTTCGAATCATGCAAGACGTGGGATGAATCAATTTCGGGCTCCGATTCGACGATTGGCGCGGCTTCGACGATAGGCCAATCGCCGAACAACTCCTCGACCAGCTCGACCAGAGGCTCCCATTCAAACAAACCCGCGACGCCCAGAATACAACCGTTTGGACGATAACTTGTTTCAAAATGCTTCCGCACGTCTTCCCATGTGCAGTTTTCGATGCCTTGAGCGGTTCCACAACTTGGCCGACCCCATGGTTCTGGATAAGAACGGCGGCGAAGTTCGACCATCAACCGCTGCGAGGGATCATCCTCCATGCCACTGATCTCCTGCCAACAAACTTGCTGCCCGGCCGGAATCTGCTCTTTGGGTATCAGCGGACGGCGCACGATGTCGGCATAGATCTTTAAAGCCTCAGAAAAACTACTAGCCACTGTGGCGGCAGCAAAACTAGTTTGCGAAGACCCCACCGATTCGCCCCGCTCAACACCCAGGTTCTCCAAATCGTTAATCAGCGCTCTGCTATCTCGCGAACCCGCACCGCGGAGCACCATGTCGCATAGCAACGAAGAGACACCCAGCCGCTCCGCCGGATCAGCACTGTAGCCGCAGGGGGTCATCAGTGTCAGCGCAGTCGACTGCACTCCTTCGGTAGGTTCGCCCACCAGCACCATGCCATTGGAGAGCTGATGGGTTCGGGCAGTGCGAGTTTGAACTTCTGTCGGAGTGGCCATGGCAATGCAATCTTAGTAGTAAGGAACGTACCGCTTTGCAGCGATTGTTACGGAAAACACGTTGCGTATGAGCCGGCCTCGATACGAATCGTGGGATATGCCTAGCAGAGCAACGGATCGCTTTCTGTTCCGCAAACACGATCTGCCTGCTGTCGACAACCGCAAAGAAGCCTACCGACCCTATACGCTCGAGGCAAGCTCTACTGCTTTATAGAGGGTACGTACCGTGCGAAAACCGAGTTTTCGATAGAGTCGCACAGCCCCTTCGTTCTCAGAGGTCACTTCAAGATAGACCCGAGGTACCCCCAGATACTCGAATCCCAACAGGGCGGAAAGGATTAACGCAGAGCCAACCCCGCGACCACGGTGGAACGGAACCACGCCGATATTCTGAATGCTAGCCCGACTCTTCTGTGTGCGGACCGCCTGAATCGTGCCACAATACTCCGTTTTTGTCGGGCCCGATCCCACGTACTCGGCTAACCAAGTCGATTCGGGCACGAACCCGTCGCGGCTTTGAATCTCGGTCATTAATTTGCAGCAACCATCGAACTCTCCAAGACATGGAAACACCAGAGCATCGATCTCGTCGCGAAAGCTGTGGTATTTCACTTCGGCGTGCGCTTCGATCAACGACTTGTGCCAAGGCACCAACCGATAATCGGCGGGCAGCTCGATTGCAGGCCGCGACCATCGCCGCATATCGAGTTCCATGCGGTAGCGTTTGGTATAGTTGAGATTCAAGAAACGCATGGCTCACAAAGAAGCAAGGAGTATCCAGAGCAAGGCTCACATACGATGCTCTAGGATACCACAACATCTGGGCGAGAAAAGCAATTTGAAGCCCGATCTCTAAGCGGAAAAAGCAGAAAACACCGGCCTTGGCACCATTTTCGGAAAAATCGCACCCTGTTGCGTCTATATCAACCGCTTCTCTGCCGACTAAGTCTCAGGTTCTCTTCAGAAAAGATTTCATCGCCTACAGGTTGTCAAAGCTTTTGTGTTGTTCGATTCCCTCACCGACGGTTGCCGGCCTCTGATAGTTCCACAGGTTCGTAGAGCTTCCTAACTGTCAGGCCGTTTTATTAAAGCCGCGCCACGGTCTTTGTGACGGCTACATAGCTCACGTCGAATCGTCGTGCCAAGTCAGCCACTGGGCTGGGCGCTATTCTGCTAGCACGGCGAAATGCCTTCTACGTAGTTTCAAGGTTCTCGACGATGTGATCACTTTGGACGACGGTACCAATCGCCGATAGAAATAGTACGAGATACCGCAGCCATAATTGAGATGGCGAATTTGGGACTATCGCAAGTGTTCAAAGGACAAGTCTTCCATGAAGACCCAAGCCCAATTGCAAGCTCGTCGCTGCTGCCGGCTGGTGGTCGTACTCGTATGTATTGGGTTAACCGGCGAGTTAGGTCGAGCCGATTCTCCGACACTCCTGTGCTGGGGCGATGCGCCCTGTGTCAAAGGGGTACCTAAGCTCGACGAACCGCTAGTGGCTGACCGACCCGATTTTACCGAGGTCTCGTCAACCGTCGGCCTTGGAGTCGTCCAACTCGAAGTTGGTTACACCTACGTGTTTGACAACGATGGAATCGATCAGACGATCGACCACTCCTACCCTGAACCGTTATTAAGAGTTGGATTGTTAAAGGAATGGATCGAATTTCGCGTCGGCTGGAATTATGCAACCGAATTAATTAACGGTATTCGTGTTTCCGGTAGCGAAGATTTGCTGCTCGGCTTCTTAATCGGCTTGACTCCACAAGCAGGTATCTTGCCCGAGATGGCTTTGACTCCGCAGATGACTGTTCCTGTCGGCCCCGACGCATTCACCAGCGGTGAAACTTTGCCTGGACTCAATTGGATCTACGCTTGGGATCTGAACGATTGGCTCTCTGCAGCCGGCAGCACGCAACTAAACCGTAGAACCGACGACATTACTACTAACGCTTACGCCCAGTGGGCCCAATCGTGGTCGGTCAGCTACAAACTAAACGACCAGTGGGGCGCCTACACCGAATGGTTCGCTCTGCTACCCCACAGCGCAGACACAGAGTCTCCAGAGCATTTCTTTAACGGCGGTTTTACTTTTCTGATTAGCAACAATATCCAGTGGGACATCCGCGCCGGCCTGGGACTAAACGACGCTGCCGAGGACTATTTCGCCGGCACCGGTTTGTCCATGCGGTTTTACTAGAGTAGCTCCCTAGAAGCAAAGCCACAGAGCGGTTCTGTTGTTCTAACACCCATCCACCTAGCTGCACTGGCATCTAATCAATCTGGGTCACCAGAAGGTTGAACCGGTCGGCTTCGTTGGTGAGGATGCCACAGGCTTTGCCTTGTGCGTAGAGAATCAGCGGCAGGCCGGCATTCATCCGCATCACAGTACCGCCGTTGCAGTTGAAGCAGCCCAACAGAACAGGGGACGCAGCTCAAATCTACAAGAAGAGCTGCGTCCCCACCTAGAGACTATCAACTAGTTTCTCAATAAATAGAGTTGCCCCGGGTCCTTACGAGTGCCACGGTCAGACCGAGCACAAGCAGGCCGAATGTTGTTGGCTCGGGGATCGTGTACAGCTCGAAGGCCAAATCTTTGGAGAACTGCCCGATTCCTCCATGCGTCGATCCGGCGGGACTATCTGGCCCAAATCCATCGATGCCATCCAGGTAGAAGTTGGGCTTCATCGTGGCTTCGTTCTGGAAGACATCTGGCATAATAAAGTTCTCTTGGGCGTCTATGATGACTTCACCGGTGACAGAGTTGTCTTGAAAGTGATACACAGGTGCCGGATAAGCAGGATCGACAAGCGGGTTGTCCAAATGTTCTCCCGGCACAACCGCAGGGGGAGTCGAGGCCAGAGGATTCGGAATCGTATAATCGCGGTTATGCCAGCCCCAACGCGTCACGGCTGTCGGAGTCTGAAATGGATCGATTCCCTCAGGCACGTCCACGAGTGCCACAATCTTCAACCAGTAAACCGTATCAGGTTCTTGGAAAAATTCTTTGTCCAAGTGAAGTTCAGCATTGTATTCGTACAAGTCTTCAAACAAGGGAGCGCCGCCAGGGCTTATAGGTTTTTCAGTGTAGGTTCCTGAACCCGGAAAGAGACCCACCGCAGCAGGCGCTCTTGTGACGATCTGATTCAGCAGGGGCTCCCCAGGACGGCTAAATCCGGGCCCTTCATGAGGTTCGTCGGGGTCTGGCACATCTGCCTCGAACGAGATTAGAAATTTATCAACGGATTGTTGAATGTTGTTTTCCAAATAGGACCCCCACCATTTCACGTGTACAACAGGACTCGCAAAGCGATCTGCGAAATCGTCTGCCATAAAGAAACCTGTGTAGACAGGATTCGTCTCACCAGAACCAGTATCTCCGGTGGCATAGGCTGTGCTGAATTCATCATGGCCGTAGAAGAGCCCAGTAGTAACGGCGCCTCCGGGAATGTCAACTGAGATCGCAGTTCCATCCATGGGGAGCTGACTGAACTTTAGAATATCGCGGCCAGGCAGCGGGTCGGACGAGGCGGGATCGGCAAGAAAACCGAATACGAGAAGCAGTGATAATGGAACAGAGTAACGATTACTTAAATTCATGAGGAACTACCTCCAACTTCAAAGTGCAAATTCATTAACAAGCAGCTTCTCAGCCAACCCCATAGCCGACAAAGGTTCAAACTGCTACGAAACTCAAAGAATCGGACGAGCGATCAATGTCTCAGCGCAGCCACAAACTTGATTACCGTTAAGCGCAACAAACCGAAACGTATTGGCTTGATTAGCCGAGGAGAAATGGGCTGCAGATTTCCTACCAACCGCTCGACAAGCTCGTCACCGTTCCGGCATGAGCTCGTCAAAATGAGTTAGAAAATCACTAGCCCCCCTAGAAATAGAAACCCAAGAAGTGAAAGCAGACGCCCCCAAATGACCTTCACGACTCTGAATAGCTGGCAGACGCAGCTACTGTTATGGGAAGATAACGCTTGAAATTCAAGGGTATTTTTGGTTGATTTTGGGGGCAGTTGACCTATATCTATGCCCTGAAAGTGGTTGGAGCGGACCTCTTGGATCTCGACGTCACCCGCTGCAGCAGGGCAAACCACACTCAGTTACGCAATGATCCAAAACTGTGTCAGCTTCATCATCCAAGGGCAGCTTGGGGCAAGACTCTACCCTCTATTTACATTTCACACCAGAGAATCCCATCCTTTGTCTGCGTTCTCTGACGGGGGATATTGCATGTGCCCATGTCTGTCCTGACCATCGGGGATTGCTCTTAGGAAGGTTGTAGCTGAAGGTGTGGCTGTTTGATACCTTGTAAGCCTCAAGGAAATCGCTTTTCCCGCCTTGTCCCTAGTATCGTTAAGGAACTCACGACATGCTGTTTATGGTCACGTTTCCACTTACTCGCCAAGATTACGAAGAACGCGTCTCCCGATTCAAAGAGACTGGGGCACCTCCGCCGGAGGGCGTAACACTTAAGGGACGCTGGTTCACGGCAAGCCATAGCAAAGGATTCATGCTAATTGAATCCGACGACACAAAGGCGATGTACCGGTACGTTTCCGAATGGGCCAGTCTGATCGAATTTCAAATTGAGCCGGTAGTGACCGATGAAGAGGCAGCTTCGGTGCTTAAGGACATGGCTTAACCGGACTCTCCTCGACACACACGGTGAATCGGCCAGCCAGACATTGAATTGGAGCTCTCCTAGACTGTTGCGCTAGCTGCGATCGGCGTTTCACTCTTGTGCTGGTTAGATTTGCTCACTCTATCCATTTCAAGAACCCGATAAATAGCACTGTTGCTATACAGATTAGTACGATATGCCACACACACCCTGATGGTTCGTTGCCACCGAAGGGACCTGGGTCGAGTGGGCTATCAAAGTCACCGACCATGTTTGCTTGCTCTGTGGATTCAAGGGAAAAACTGAACTCTTAGCTCGCGGTCAATCACTGTTCCTGTGATGTGGCTTAAGCCAATCAGTCCAAATTATAACAAATCTACCGAATGCGTTCGACGCGTCAGCTTCATCGGCTGACGCTAGTAGCCAACAGTCATTTAATCCCTGGGAGGATGTAACAGACTGTAACTACACCGTGCGTCTCCATTCGAGTCCTGGCGGAAGCTCAGATGGCCCAAACAGGAAATGAAGTACTCGACGATTCTCCTCTATACTGGATTTTGATGACGCATGAAGCAAGAGCGGTCGCATTACAACGACGCCTCCCTTCTTGACTGTCAATTGAGCGTATTCGGATGATTCACGAAGCACATCAATATCGTGGGGCGAGAGCGTTCCATCCCGGTGTGAGTTGGGAACAATTCGAAGGGGGCCATTGTCTGGAGTGGAATCATCTAGATGCAGCCTTACGGCGACCATGTTCGCCAGCAATTCGTCAGAACCATGAACGAACGTCATTCCTTCCTTCTGCGACCAACCCGGCCAATCATTTGCGGACACGGATGAAGCGACCGGAATGCTGCGATCTTGGTGATACGCCACTCCCCAGTTACTGGCAGTTGATTTATTGAAGATTGTACACTGCACGGCGACCAGCGAGCCAACGTCTGGTATTGATGCCGCCAGTCGGTTCCTGAGTGAGCTCGCTATTAATTGGCACCAACCGTTGTCAAGGAGACGACGGGTTCCCGCTCCTCTGACCGTATCGATCTGTGTGATGATGGAGTCGCACTCGGATTGCGAGCAGCAATTCTCGATTACTGTGAACCCATGAACGAGTGACGTTGTTTCTTTGTCGGTGATAAAGCTACCTCAAGCCAAGCAACTTGTTGTCAACGGGCAGTTGCCTTGAATTGTACCCGGTTATTGTACCAAGCGGAGCAATCTCTGCGACACCGAAAAGTCCACTGTTAGAATCGAGCAATCTCACCGCCGATGCGTCGGATCGTCAGTCTATCCTGTTAGTCGGACGGCATGTCCCTTGTCGTTCAGTCACACGCCATCTGGTTCGACAACAGTAAAACACTGCATGAACCAATACTACGTGAAATCAACTGACACGTGTGTTTGCCGCAATAATCGGGATACACTATTATTGAGTTGGATCAAAGAGAACCCCGAACAATTCTTGCTATGCACTTTACGTCGTTAACGACCGGGTGGAACACACAATTCATCAGAAATAGCGGGCTCATTGTTTCCGTTGTGGGAATAGGGCATTTCATCTTATCCTTGTTCGTATGGGCACTTTTTTACTACGCCGCTTATCGCAACGATATTCACGAGGTTTTTACCGTGCCCTACGCAGTTCAGCACTTAACGCCACCCCTCGTGTTGCTCTCACTTTTCGTCTGGACATCGCTAGCGATTTGGCGTGGGCATCGATTTCGAGTTGCTCTAATGGCTTTGGCACTCGCGGTATCAAGTGTAGCGTTCATGGCTGAATTCCGAGGTGAACCTCAGTTTCAACGGGTTTGGTTTGAGGAGAGCCGGGCTTGCTCATGCCGCCAGAATTTTTACTGTACTTGGTGGTGGTGGCAGCCACAGATACGATAGTCGTCTGTTTGTCCGAGACCTGTGAAGTGGTTCGGTCTGCTTGCAAGTCAATTCATGGCCCGCTGAGTCTAGTCGTTGGCTCGCTTCAGCTTCATCGACCTGCGAGACTTCGGTGTTTCCCGCTGAACGCACACTAGAGTTGCCAAAGCCCATGCTCGGCACCACCCTGTATGAAGATGGCACACTTTCCGTGGCCCATAAGTTCCATTGGCGGAAGTGCAATCTCGGCACCCGAATCTGCCGCTTTGGAGATTGACGCTTCAATGTCTTCGACGAGAAAGTATGGACGAACGATTGGTTCCTCTGTATCACGGAGCGGAGCACGAATACCTAGAAAGCCGCCATTCGATAGTTTGGCAGTGCGAGCATTTCCCAAATTCGCATCCGGCTTGCCAAATTTTACACCATGCAACTGCTCATACGTTTTGCAGGCTGTGTCAACATCGGGACTTACTATTTCCAAGTATTGAATTTTCATTGCGGCTCCAGTCTTGGTTTCTTTCTTGTTCTCGGTGGATTCGCTGTCGGTCACAGGTTCAATGCTACCCGTTGTTCCGTCTTCGTTCGGCGTGCAGCCAATATTAAGAATGGCGAGTAACGTGAGCGCAAATGAAGCGGAACCGAGGCGGAGGATATCACGCCGATTCGTCCTGCTCAATTTTTCGCTTCTGTAACTGATAGGCATGTCTATCGTCATGGCTATTGTTGCTGTAGCAACTGAATCAGATTGCCACAAGTGTCATCAAATACAGCGGTTGTGACGTCGCCATGCTTTGTTGGCGGTTGGGTAAAGATGACTCCAAGTCCAGTCAATCGCTTATGCTCTGCCTCAACGTCGTCAACTCCAAACATGGTGCAAGGAATTCCGTCACGGACCAGAGCTTCCTTAAACGGTTTAACCGCCGGATGCTCACTGGGCTCTAAGAGTAGTTCAACGCCATCTGATTCTCCGGAGGACGTCACCGTTAACCAACGATGTTCGCCGAGTGGAACGTCGTGCTTCTTCTCAAATCCAAGCGTTTCGGTGTAGAAGCGTAACGCTTCGGCTTGGTCATCAACGAATACGCTTGTAACAATTATCTTCATAACGAATCCTATTTGTGATGCTTCAGCCAACGGGCGACCAGGGGTACCGCTGACGATACATTAGTCGAGTGGAGTTTTGTTCGTCCTTGCCAATTCGTGTGAACCAGGCCGGCATCTTCCAAAACAGCAAGGTGCTTAGAAATGGATTGTCGCTTCATGGATAGTCCATGTCCTTCAACTAGCCGAACACAAATCTCGTACAACGATTGTTCGTCACGATTTGCAAGCTCTTCAAGAATCGTTCGGCGAGTCGAGTCTGCCAAAGCATGAAATACGGCATCAAGTTTTGCTGCGTTCTTACGTGTCATGGCTAATGATATGCAGCTATTTGGCTGCATGTCAAGAGGTGTCGTGGATTCTGGAAGCCTCAGAGACAGTGGCCCACTGACGTGTCGAGAATAAGACCCACCTGAGGAGCACAGCATGTGCGAAGCTTCCGACAAGTTGTTCCAAGCGTCCCGTCTAAAACGGCGTTCGGCTTCATCGTCCGAACGCATTTTCGAGAGCCGTTTGGCTACCGTGAAAACGAACGTATTTACCAAATCTATGCTTCCATTGAAGTCGCTGCCAGTCGGAGAAGAAATCCTATCGCGATGATCACAGAGAGCGATTCTCATCGAATCCGGCTTTGAATAGCGACAGAATCTTCTGTCGAATTCGGGCGTCTCACTCCCTTAGAGTCTCCTGATCCCCTCAGAACTGGAAAACGCGTGCTCGTCTCGACTTGACCCTGGAGACTGGACCCGATAAGATTTGTAGCCATAGCTACATTTTCCTTCGCGAGGCTCTAAATATGCACCATTTTCTCACTCTAGTCGCCAGTTGCTGCTTGCTTGCGAGCGCCGGCTGCGGCGCGGGGCATCATGCTGATCACGCCGAGGCTGCCTCGCCCTCACTGAACTTTACCGGGGAGTATCCGCTGCAGGTCGTCTGTACGACGGGTCAAGTAGCAGAGATGATCGAGCGTATCGGGGGGGAGCATGTCCATGTCGATACCTTGATGGGTCCAGGGGTCGACCCGCATCTCTATCGGCCGATTGCTTCCGACGTGCGCAAGCTCGATCAGGCAGACGCGATTTTTTACAACGGCATGCATCTGGAAGGGCGAATGGCGGACTTGTTCGTGCGCATGGCCCGTGGCCGGGCTACCTTCGCGGTTACCGAAGACTTGCAGTCGCGTGGCGACCCGCGACTACGCGAGCCGCCTGAGTTTGAGGGGATGTACGACCCACACGTTTGGCACGACATCGCACTTTGGTCGGACTGCGTGCGCGACATGAGCGAAAAGCTCGCGCAGTTCGACCCGAAGCATGCGGATGACTATAAAAAGAATGCCGCGAAGTACATCTCAAAACTTGATGAACTCGACTCCTTTTGCAAGAGCCAGATCGCACAGATTCCCGAGGAACGCCGTGTGCTAGTGACCGCCCATGATGCGTTTGGCTACTTCGGAGCCGCCTACGGCCTGGAAGTTCACGGCCTGAAAGGGATCAGTACGGAAGAAGAAAAAGACGTCGCGCATCAAGAAGAGATTCAGGCCATGATCATCAAACGAAAGATACCCGCTGTGTTCGTCGAGTCGGCCGTCTCTCATCGGACCGTCGAAGCACTCATCGAACCATGCCGCGCCGCGGGACACGACCTGCAGCAGGGTGGTGAATTGTTTGCCGATGCCTTGGGCGCTGCTGATACTCCAGAGAGCAGTTACACAGGTATGATTCGACACAATGTTACTACCATCGTCGAAGCACTATCTTCTAACTGAAGAGGGCAGAGGGGTGCATGACGAAGGTTGCTTTTGAAATCCACGACATGACGGTCGCTTACTACCGTCGTCCCGTGCTCTGGGATGTTGATCTCACCGTGCCGGAAGGGAAACTCGTCGGCATCGTTGGCCCCAACGGTGCTGGCAAGACAACGCTTATCAAGGCTGCGCTGGGGCTGGTTCCCTTGGCCAGCGGCAAAGTTGAGATTTACGGCAAGAGCTACGCCGAACAGCGACATCTGGTCGGCTACGTTCCGCAGCGCGAATCGGTCGATTGGGATTTCCCCGTCACGGTGCGTGATGTCGTGTTGATGGGCACCTATGGTCGCCTGGGTTGGTTCCGCCGGCCGGGCAAAGCCGAACGCGAAATTGCCGATCGCTGCTTGGAGCAGGTCGACATCGCCTCGCTGGCCAACCGACAGATCCGTCAACTTTCTGGCGGCCAACAGCAACGTGTCTTCTTGGCCCGCGCTCTTGCTCAGCAGGCCCAGCTCTACTTCCTTGACGAACCCTTTGCCGGCGTCGATGCCGCGACGGAAGGGGCCATCGTCGAGCTACTACATACGCTGCGCAGCAATGGTAAAACTGTGCTCGTCGTGCACCACGATTTGCAAACGGTTCGCGAGTATTTTGACTACGTGATCCTCTTGAACATGCGCCTGATCGCCTGCGGCGATGTCGATACTACGTTTACTCCAGAAAATCTGCAGAAAACCTACGGTGGTCGACTAACTCTACTAGACGAGGCCGCCGAGGCGATGCGTAAGCGGGAACCACTCTGATGGATGGCTTCTCGCTCAGCCAAAAAGTGATGATCGGCACAGCTCTGCTGGGCGGTATGTCGGGCGTAGTGGGCAGTTTTGCCGTGCTGCGCGGGCGTTCGTTGGTAGGCGATATGTTGGCCCACGCGGCACTGCCTGGCGTTTGCCTGGCATTTCTGCTTCTGGGCACGCGCAACCTGCTCGGTCTCTCATTAGGCGCGTTGGCAACCGGACTAGTCGCCATTGCGACTGTGACTGTGATCGTGCGCTGGACGCGAACTAAAGAAGACGCCGCGATCGGCATTGTGTTAAGCACTTTTTTTGGGGCAGGTGTGGTACTGCTTTCGGTGATTCAAAAACCGGGTGTCGGCGGCAACAAGGCTGGGCTCGATCAATATCTTTTCGGCGAACCAGCGAACATGCTTACTGGCGATCTTTATCTGCTGGGCGGCGTAGCCGTAGTGGTCCTCGCAGCGGTGGCGATGCTGTTCAAAGAGTTCAAACTCGTTTGTTTCGATACTGACTTTGCCCAGTCGCAAGGCTGGCCTACGCTCTGGCTCGATCTAGCGATGATGGCCGCGTTGGCCGTGGTTACGATCGTCGGACTGCCAATCGTGGGAGTGATTCTCATGGCCGCGATGATTATCTTACCCGCCGCGACGGCCCGTTTCTGGACGAATCGGCTGCACATTCTGTTGCTGCTGGCTGGCGCGCTGGGCGTAGCTGCCGGTTTGCTGGGGAGCCGACTGGGTCACGACCTTCCAGCCGGCGCTTCGATCGTGCTGACTGCCTCAACACTATTCGTCGTCTCGTTGCTATTCGCTCCACAACGAGGCATCGTGGCGCGCGTAGTCGCTGAATGGCAGATGCGTCGCCGTATCAATCGCGAGCACTTGCTGCGCGCGCTCTACGAATTGGGCGAATCACGGCTGCCGAAAATCGCTGAAATTCCTGTAAAAGATCTTCGCAGCTATCGCTACTGGAACCCGAAATCGCTCGATCGGCTGCTGCAATGGGCAGTTGGAGATGACCTCATGAAGGTTGCTCTCAATCGGGTACAACTCACGCCCTTGGGCCTCCGCCGCGCTGCGGAGCTCACCAAGACGCATCGCCTCTGGGAGATGTATCTGATGCAGCAAGCAAACATTGCTGCCGACCATGTAGACCGCGATGCCGACGAAACTGAGCATCTGCTCCCGCCGGCAGTGCGACTGGAACTTGAACAGCAACTTGAAGAGGCGGGGCGTCTGCCTCACTCCGTCATCGACGTCCCACAGTCACCGCATCAACTCGAGTCATCCTCCGAAACCGAAGCCAATAACCAACAGTCTCAGCCGTAGGCAGCAACCCACGGCAAGTCTCCCATGATCGATGAAATCCCGAAAGAAGCAGCCCAAATGCTCTCCTTCTTCCCCGAAGTAAGGATGGTTGACGTTTGGATCGTGCTCACTGCAACAGCGACCAATGTTGCTTGTGCTCTAGTCGGTTGCTTTCTAGTGCTGAGACGAATGAGTCTCATGGGCGACGCAATTTCACACGCTGTACTACCCGGGCTAGTGCTCGCGCTATTGTTTTCCGGTTCGCTGGGCATCGTACCGATGTTCCTGGGCGCGGCTGCGATGGGGCTGCTTACTACGTTTCTCACGCAAACGCTTCATCAGTATGCCCGTGTGCCGAGCGACGCGAGCATGGGCGTCGTCTTCACATCGTTGTTCGCCCTGGGCGTCATCTTGGTCAAAAAGTTTGTCACTGGGCTCCATTTCGACGTTGCTTGTGTCTACGAAGGCGCGCTGGAATTTGTACCGTTTGCAGAACCCATACTCGGTTTGCCCCGCCCGTTGTTCACAACATTTGCGGTCCTGTTAGTCAATCTCTTGATGCTTGCTCTGTTGTGGAAAGAGCTCAAGGTTAGTTCGTTTGATGCCAGTCTCGCCTCGACGATGGGTTTTTCATCAACAGCGATGCATTATCTGTTAATGTCGCTGGTGGCTGTGACGACGGTAGCATCTTTCGAAGCGGTTGGTTCAATTCTCGTAGTAGCCATGTTGATCGTGCCGGCCGCGACGGCTCACTTGCTTTGTGATCGCCTTGGCACGATGGTGTGTTTGTCCACCGTTATCGGTGCCGCCGCTGCACTGCTTGGCTACATCGCGGGTAGGTGGTTCGACACGAATTACGCAGGCATGATTACTGTCGCGGTCGGAGTTCTCTACGGCTTGGCTGTGCTCGTCTCGCCACGCTACGGCCTGGTGAGCTCAATCGTCCGAAATGTTCGTATGTCACTGAGAGTTATCCGTGATGATTTACTGGGAATGCTTTACCGCGTAGAAGAACTGGCTGGCGAAAAGCCACTGTCGTCCGCGCAGGCACGTCGTGCGGTTGGAGGCGGCTGGTTGGCCAAGTGGGGATTGGCGGAGTTGGTTCACGAAGGACGGATCGAAAACCGCGGCGATCAACTTTGCCTTACCGAAAGCGGCCGCGAGGCCGCGCGCAATCTTGTTCGGTCTCACCGTCTCTGGGAAACTTATCTCGTCAAACACTTAGGTATGCCTCTCGATCATGTTCACGCGCCCGCAGACCGGGTCGAACATTACATCGATGATCGACTCCGACGCGAGCTCGAAGCCGAAGTAGACACCGCCGCTGGAGATCCACATGGCCGGGAAATACCGGAGTGATTCAAGCGATTATTCCCCTCTAGCTTGAACCTGCAAGATTTACCACGGAGGCACGCAGAACACTGAGAATAAATGTGGCTATTGGCGCGGAACCTGGACATTATTACGGGAATTGCGACGTTCAAAATGAAGCCCGCAAAAACCGAAAGTTCTCTCCGTGGTGAAGGCTTTTACTAAATGTACTCAACAGGCTGCGCCTTGGCTTCCGCTACTCGTTTGATATCTTCCAGATCGGCATCGATACACTTTTTCATTTGCCCCACCATCAGCAGCGACAATGGCGACATTAGCTTTGCAACCATAGTCACAGGGTGGGTCTCGACTGTGATGCGCATATGCGTACCGGCGATGTCTGAGATAAATCTGTACTCAGATCGGAAGTGCGCCCCACACATTTCGGCTTCGACGATATAACCTTGGGGCGGATCGAACGCCGTGATTTCCATCTCCTCGGTCGATTCTTTACCAAACATCACTCGTGTTTCGCGAAACCGAGTACCGATGCCGACCGTACCGTCACCCAGCACCTCCAGTCGCTCGATGCCGCGAATGTTCTCGGCGGCGTGCTCAAAGTCGCTAGCAACGGCAAAGACTTCTTCGCGTGTAGCTTCTACATGTTTGCCAATCGTGAATCGAGCCATCTTGGTTTGCGCCTCGACAGGTTCGGGAGAGGAATAGAACACAGATGAACGCGGATTGAGCTGATTGTCGCAGTTCCAAAAAATCGAAGTAAGAACAAGCTTTGCGATCAGAGTTGAACTACGAAAATTCTAAGAATTTCTTATCGATCTGCGCTGATCTGCAAAATCCGTGTCCATCTGCGTTCTATTCCGAAAAAACCGTAACGCACTAAGAATTCTACCAGCGCACCTGGGTTACTCGTCAATCAATTTTCGCAGCGTCTTCAAATTGATAACATCGAGCTCTTTGCCTTTGTACTCACCTTTCGGCGTTTCAAGATACATAGGCACTTTGCGGAATCTTCGATCGTTGAGCAGGAATCGAAATGGCGACAGACCCATCTCCCCTTTACCGATTTGAGCGTGCCGATCGACCCTCGAGCCGAACTTTGTTTTGCTGTCGTTGAAGTGGAACGCCTTGATTTGCTTTACTCCGACAGTCTTATTCAGTGTACGCATCGTAGCCTTGTAGTTCTTCTCAGTATCCATCGCATAGCCTGCGGCGAAAACGTGACATGTATCAAAACAAACGCCCAACAGATCTGGGTTCCGCACGCCGTCGAGAATCGCGGCCAGATGCTCAAATTTCCAGCCGAGGTTCGAACCCTGTCCCGCGGTCGTCTCGAGCAGGCACTTCGCCGTACAGCCCTTGGTCTGTTTGTGCACTTCATTCAACCCGCGGACGATTCGCTTCAGCCCCCGCGCTTCGGTGCTCGTGGTAAAAGCGCCCGGATGGGCCACTACGTAAGGGATGCCCAACTGTGCAGCTCGCTGCAGCTCGACGACAAAGGCGTCTACCGATTTTTTCCACAGCTCGTTATCGGGACTGGCAAGATTGATGAGATACGAATCGTGCGAAATCGGATGCTTGATGCCATGTTCTTTAAGCGCGGCGCGAAACCGAGCCACGTCGTCCTCGGTGATCGGCTTCGCCCGCCACTGGTTGTTGTTCTTAGTGAACAGCTGCACACAATCGCAGCCAACACGCGCAGCCGCCTCTACTGCTTTGTAGTACCCCCCCGCCATCGACATGTGTGCACCCAGAATTGCCATGCAAAAAGGGTACTTGCCCGGGTCTTGTTGTGCCAGGGGCTACGCCTGCTCCTACAACGCTGCACCAATCCATGGGGCTTGAAAGGTAACCGCGAATAAACGCGGATTCACGCAGATACTTTCGTTCCCAAGCGATTTGCTGACAGAGTACGACCAAACCGTATGTGATTTGTCCCACACTAAGGCCCTATTATCGGCGCAGATCCGCGTTCATCTGCGGCTGCTTTCTTCCTGAACATAGCGCTATTGTATTACACTGCTTGCTTCCAATAATTCCGCAAAACCGTTCAATTCAACTGGCAATTACCAGACGATTCTTGGATACTGAGGGCCTCTTCGTTGGTATGGAACACGTCGCAACGCCTATTGCGCTGTTACTTGCGATCCGAAATTCAGAGAACGGGCACGAATTGCTTCGAGAGGACTTTTTCAATGAGATCCAATGTATTGCTGTCACTCTCTTTTCTACTCTCTTTTGCTATCGCCAGTCTAACGATCAGTTCCGAGACCGCCGCCAGCACGTTCACTGCGTGCGTTGCTGAAGGAAATTCGGGGTGTGCGGCAGGGCCATCACCCGCTGCTGACACTTTTACAAGTAATGTCAACGGCACTTCCTCGGCCGATGCCACGGCGTATTCGACCGGTGGGATTTTGGGCGGTAGCATCTCGGCGATCGCCACCGGCAGCGAGGCTGCGCTCACTAGCATTGGCGCCTCTTTTATTTCCAACGCGTTGATTGACGATCTGATCATCACCGGCCCAGGACCCTCGGCCAGTGTCCAGGTCTCCGCAAACATAGACGGAACGGTCGATTTATCCGGCGCGCTGTCGACCTCTGCGACGGCGAACGTAGATGCAAGGCTACGGATCCGCGTTCCTTTGGGCCCTAGTAGTCCGATCGCGTTATACTCTTCTCCCCTTTTTGACGCGCCGACCAACACGGTCATTAATACCTCACTAACAACATCAGCGGTCGTCCTACCAACGAACACAAATCTTGAGGTTGAGCTCCGTCTGGAAGGAACGGCCGTTGTCTCGGACGATTTTAATGGCTCAGGCTCCGCCATCGCCGTTCTCAACTTTTCAGATGGCCTGAACTTTCCCTCGACGGGCCCCGTGTTTACACTGCCGGCCGGCTACACGGCCAACTCGGTTAGTGGCAACATTGTCGACAACCAATTCGTAGCGCCCGGCGACTTCGACGTCAGCGGCACGGTCGATGGCTACGATTTTCTTGCTTGGCAACGGGGCGAATCGCCTAACCCACTTAGTCTAGCAGACCTCAATGCCTGGGAAGCCAACTACGGCTTCGCGCCTCCGCTTTCGGCTCTAGTCTCCGTCCCCGAGCCAAGCTGCTCTGCTCTCGCGCTAGCCGCTTGCTGCTTACTCTTCTCCAGATGCCGCCACGGTTAAAACTTGCCGAGTGCCGACAACAGCCGCGCTAATCATGTTTAGCCACAGAGATCACCGAGGACATGGGGAGGAGTTCTCTAGCTAAATACGCCGAAGGCGTTTCACAACTTAGCCCAGGGTTGGTCGCTAGGGTGACCTACCCTGGGTTAGCAAATAGATGGAACACCTACCCTGAAGGGGTTGCACAACATCAGCGAGAAGAGGATGGAACCCCGTTGGGGTACGAAGCACTAATCACACGGCGACCCAGGGTAGCTCGCCAGCGCTCGCAACCCTGGGCTGATGGATGTAATCCCTTTGGGATACCGGACTCCGATTATCGTTTCGCTACCGAAATCTCCGAAATCACGCAAGACAGTCTTCTCGTTTCTTCTCTGTGCCTCTGTGGTAATTCAATGCCTGTCTTCCCCAAAGCAGGGTGGCCAAGTATTTCGCTCGCATCCTCTTGCGAGAACCAGATAATAGGTAGTGCACGAGGGTGCATTGATCTTTGATAATCTGGTTGATTACGCTGAAGGCCAAATTGCTGCCGTTTTCGCGCGATTTAGAGCGGAATAAATAGAGTCTACTTTTTTCCACCCCGATCGGCTGTTCGGTCTGCGATAGCAGCGTGGCACAACGAGCGAGAGGGAAAGAATTCGCTCGGTTGATGAGGGTAAAAACGGTGCGCTGAGGAAAGAATACGCTACATTTTTTCCCACCGCGGGTTGCAGAAGCACTTGTTTTGAAGTGCGGGCGACGAAACTTCGGGAAAGAATGAGCGAGTTTTTTCCCAGAAATCGTTTTCCCGGGATATCAGGAAAAAACTCGGCCTGCGGTGCCTGGAGGTGAGCTCCGCTTGAGAGACAGCTGGGTTTCGCCTACAATCCGCCGTCCGCTCTGCTTCCCTCCCCAGCCCCTGACTCCTAGCCCCTCAGATAAACTCATGGAACGTACCTTCATACTTCTAAAACCCGACTGTGTGCAACGACGGCTGATGGGGCAAGTGATCGCCCGCTTCGAACAGAAAGGGCTGAACTTTGTAGCGATGAAAATGCTGCGAATCACTCCCGAACTGGCCAAGCAACACTACGCTGAGCATGTGGAAAAAGGTTGGTATCCCATGCTAGAAGGTTTTATTACCGGCGGGCCCGTGATGGCAGCGGTGGTAGAAGGGCTTGAGGCGATTCGCGTCGTGCGCGAGATGCTAGGCGCGACCAGCGGACTGCAGGCGACGCCAGGCACGATTCGAGGAGACTTTAGCTCCAGCCGTCAGATGAACCTGGTGCATGGCAGCGATGGTCCCGAAGCGGCGCAACGAGAGATCGCGCTATACTTTAAGGACGACGAACTCTGCGACGACGATCCTGCGATCAGCCGCTGGCTACGCGCCGTGGACGAAGCCTAAGCACTAAAGCGTCAGCAACGACATGCTTACATAGAGCATACGGTCGTCGATCATGAATGCGTCTTCGTCTTCGTGTTCGAAGCTCACGGTGATGTACTCGAGCCCTTTCGAGTAAGCGATCATGAAGTTTTGCCCGACGATGACCGAGGGGACTGTGATGTTTGAGAATCCCCATTTCGAGTTGGCCAAAGCTGCCTTGATACCGCCCACGACCATGTTCGTGAGTTCGCCGGCGCCGTCGATGACCTGAGAACTCAATTTTTCAAATTTCTCGCTCAAGAGCCCTTCAACAGCTTTGATGGCAAACCGCTCGGACATATTCACGCTCACAAATCCCGACACATTACCGTGCACGCCAATCATACCGGTAATCGCCCCCGATTCCTGACCCGGCATCAAGGAAACGCCGACGCAGCGGATCTTGGAGTCGCACATCTGCAACGCGCTATTAACCGCGTCGTCGATTGCGTGAAAGAGCTGGGAATTGAAGTCCAACGATCCCAGAGTGTTTTCTTCGGCAACCGTAGCCATGATCGATTCCTAGTGTGTTGCGACGTGGATGAACGCGGGACGATAGGGCCCCCTGTAAGGGCTACTGAAAATATTGGTTACAGAGCAACCTAAGGAAGTCGTCGCACCCGCGGGTGGGGGTCGCCGGAGAGTGGTCTTGGGCACACAATCGGACCGATCGGAACAACCCGATCAAGATCTCACGCGGCTCAGACTGCGCGGGGACGCTCGCCCGAGAGGTTGTAGCGGCGGATTTTGCGGTCGAGAGTCGACCGTTCGATACCCAGGATGGTCGCGGCCCGGCTTTTGTTCCAGCTCGTAGACTTGAGCGTACGAAGAATATGTTCGCGCTCCATGTCGGCCAGCGAAGTCGGTTCGTAAGCACCGCCACTCGCTGCATAGAGACCACTTGCCTCGGTTTCGCCCGCAGTTTTTAAGGCCGAGAGGATCAATTCGTCGTGATCAACATATTCACCCTGGGCCAGCACTACAGCGCGTTCGATGACATTTTTCATCTCGCGCACATTGCCTGGCCAGCGGTAGCGAAGCAATTCTTCCATCGCCCGAGGAGTGAAACCTTTCAGCTTGCGACCGGTTTCCTCGTTGTACTTTCGCAGGAAGAACTCGGCGAGTTCGGGGATGTCTTCGGGCCGTTTGCGCAGTCCCGGCACGACAATCTCAAGCACATGCAATCGAAAGTAAAGATCACGCCGGAATTTGCCTTCGGCAACGTCTTTTTCCAAATCGCGGTTCGTCGCGGCGATCACCCGGACGTCGACCTTAAGCTGCTGAGCACCACCAACCCGCTCGAAGGAATGGCCTTCGAGAACACGCAAGAACTTGGCCTGTACAGTCGGGCTCATTTCGCCGATTTCATCGAGCAACAGCGTGCCACCGTCGGCCTGTTCGAATTTTCCGATCTTGCGATCGGTGGCACCGGTGAAGGCACCTTTTTCGTGACCAAAGAGCTCGCTTTCCAACAAGGTTTCCGAAAGTGCTGCACAGTTCAGGCAGACGAACGGGCCTTGCTCGCGGGGACTAGAAAAGTGGACCGCGCGGGCGACAAGTTCTTTGCCAACACCACTTTCACCGCGGATGAGCACGGTCGCCCGACTCGGCGCGGCCCTGGCAATCTGACGCGTGACGTGAAGCATCACCTCGCTAGAACCAACGATCTCGCTTTCCACTCCAAGTTGCTCGCGCAGCTGGGTGTTTTCCGAACGCATCTGATTGAGATTCTCGGCCAGCAGCTGGCGTTTACCAAGATTCTCCAGCGCTACGCCCACCGTATCGGCAACCGCCAAAGTAAACTCGAGATCCTCTGGGTCGGTCGTCTTTTCAATGTCGGTTGTGTAGAGATGCACCAGCCCAAGCATCGTGCCTTCCATTCGCACAGGAGCACAGATCACGCTGGTGGCGAGGATTTCTCCACGGCTGTCGCGATTGCCCAAGTTGCTATCGTCCATCACGTTGCGGGCCATCACCGCTTGGCCATCACGCAGAACCGTGGAAGTCAGAAACTGGGATACGCGGTGATAGGCATGGTCGCAATCGCTACGCGAAGCAACCACTTCAAGCTCTTCGCCACTTCGATCGCCCTTTGAATCGCGCTGGCGCAACAAAATGGCGCCCGAATCGACCTGTGTGCCCTCGAACAACCCGTTCAACGCCGTATTGGCTAAAGACACAACGTCCGTAGACTTGGCCAGATCGAATGCGAGGCGGCATAGCTTTGCAGCGGCGCGGCCGACTTTGGGCAATGCTTCTTCATCCGTCTCCTCGAGAACCAAGGAATCGAGAAATCGGCTTTGATCTTTCCGGTGAGTAATCGTTGTGGGCTCAAAGGCTTCGAAGACACTCTCGGCATCTTCAGTCAAGTCGTCCTCGCCATTTTCACCCGCTTCGACTGATTTAGACGAACGCAACAGCGAACCAGTGTCGGGAAACGCCTGAGCCAGATCATTCACAAATGCCAAATGTGAATTGCCAATTTGGATGATGTCGCCAGGCTCTAAAGAATGATCTGTCGAAAGCTGATCGCCGCTGACGACCGTACCGTTACGACTATCCAAGTCTCGCAGCTTCCAGGAACCTTGGGCTTGGAATACTTCCGCATGATTACGGCTACACCGCTCGTCTTTCACGACGATCGTATTGGTCGGCGCACGCCCGAGGGTGACAGACTCTCCAGGCACAAGCCTAACGACGTCGGCCCATTTCGACCCTTCGCGGATAATCAGATAAGCATTCATTCACAACGGCGTCGTCGCCAACGCACAAAATCGGCCCGGTCGACAGGAAAGTCTCCCTACCGGCGGCCTGGTCCATTCGGCTCCCCGCTCCCATTATTCTATCCACAGACGAGCTAGTCCTTTTTTGTCAGACGAGGGGATACCTCTACCTTATTCGTCAGAGGGGTACCACTTCAACCCGCACTGGACCCAACATCCTTGCCATACAGGATTTACGGCTCGGTATACAGCCTGTGGGGCGGATGTGCATAAAAGTGCCAAGGGGAGCAAAAAGTCCCGAAAATGAGCATGATTCGGACTACACCCGGTGCCCGGGAAAACCACGAAAACTGTTGAATATCAAGGAGTTAGCAACTAATCTGAAGTATAGGCGCCGCGATCCGCGTTGCCTGGAGACATAGCAAAGATCTGCTAAAGGCAGATTGTGTGCTGCTACATCGTTGACCTGTCGACTTACGACAGTGAAAGAGGCGCTTCGCAACAGTTCTTCCGGTCAGGAGAGCTGGCGAAATCAAGGAGATATCAGATGAAACCGGTTTACTCGAGTTCTCGATTTGCAGGTACTCTCTTGGCAATGCTGATCGCGGTCCATGTAGGATCGCAATCGGCCTACAGTCAGCTGGTCCAACGGGCGGTCGGGGGTGTTGTGGTCGGCGTCGATGGTGTTGTTTCTGCCCCTAGCGAGGAAGATCAATTAAGGCTGGCTCAGGTCCGCGAAACAGCTCTAGCTGATGTTCCTGACGACTTAGATGCTTATGACGAGCTGCGTGGTGTATCACTTAAGCAGCTTGAGGCAACCATAGCCAAGTGCCGAGCCGAAGGCAAACCGATTCCTGAAGAAGTCCAGTACCTGGCTGGCTTGCAACGTGTTGAATATGTACTTGTCTATCCAGAGCAAAACGACATCGTACTGGCAGGTCCTGCAGAAGGTTGGCGGATGGATGCCCTGGGCAATGTGGTTGGTGCGACCACGGGCCGTCCCGTCATTCTGTTAGACGATCTCATCGTGGCGATGCAAACAAGCGAAGCGTCCCGCTTGGAGGCAATCTCCTGCTCAATCGATCCAACACCTCAAGGAATGCAACGGCTGCAGAGTTTGCTGAGCCATCTGCGCACCATGGGCGATCCGGATACAACGATTCGCCGCTTAGAAGAAGCGTTAGGTCCACAAGAGATTTCAGTCACAGGCGTCCCCACATCGAGCCACTTCGCACGTTCAATGGTGGCGGCCGATTTTCGCATGAAGCGCCTGGCGATGAATTTTCAGCCCTCCCCAGTGGACGGCATGCCCAGTTTCTTGCATTTGGCTGGCGGAAGTAAAGCCAGTATGACCCCCCGATGGTGGTTAGCAGCCAGCTACGAGCCGTTGGCCCGCGATGCCGAGGGGCTCACTTGGAACCTCCGAGGCCAGGGTGTGAAGTGCATGACCGAAGAAGACTATTTCGACGCTAGTGGCCAAAAGCAGCGCAGTGGCAAAGCAAGCGCCGCTGCTCAGCGCTGGGCCGATACACTTACAGAGCGTTACTCTGAACTAGCCGAGCACGACTCAGCTTTTGGTCAGCTGCGTAACGTGATGGATCTGGCAGTCGTTGCGGCGCTGATCGAAAAAGAGCAACTGCTCGTCACCGCAGGACTTCAGCTACCGGAATTGCTGGGCGAAACTCAGGTTGCCGAATATCCTGTCCCCGAGCAGGTTGCCACCAGAGCGAGCTTCATCAAGCGCCGAGGCAACTTCACCGTCAGCGCATCGGGTGGCGTGCAGATGCTGCCCTGGCACATTGCTGATCGGACAGAGGAAGTCGATAGCGTGGGCGACGTCCGTGATAAAATCTCGGTTGATTCGCAACAGTGGTGGGTGCAATAGCTACCACTTAGTGCTTACCGAGAATTTTTCGAGAATGCGACTCGTAGAAAATCTACTCAGCCACAGTCTTCTTCCAAGCTCGCGGCCGAACGACATTCTTCACAAGCCCGACTTTTTCAAGCACTCGGATGGTCAGCCAGGTGAGGTCGAATTCCCACCAACGATGGCCGTGCGAGGCGGCGCGTTGATCGTGGTGGTGGTTGTTGTGCCAACCCTCTCCGTTGCTCCAGAGGCCTACCAAGATGTTGTTGCGACTATTGTCGTTCGTCTCGTAATTACGGTAGCCCCAGACATGGGTCACTGAGTTTACGCTCCAAGTGATATGCCACGTCAACACTGTCCGAGCGAATACACCCCAGACGACCAGGCTTGCACCGAATTGAACGGCTCCCATTGCGGTACCCTTGAGAGGCAAACCTACCGCAAACCCAACCAAGAAGAACAGGACCATGTGGGCTAGGTAGACCCAAAGCCAATTCCTGTTCCGCTCTAGTTTCATGTAGAACGGGTCTTTTAAGATGTCGCGCGAGAATTTCTGATAGTAGTTGATGTTGAGAAAATCACGGTTCTCCACCAACAACCAGCCGCAATGCCCCCAAAAGAAATTGACCCAAGGGCTATGCGGGTCAGGCTGTTCGTCGGAATGCTTGTGATGGATCCGATGCATCGCAACCCAGCAGGCGGGTGAGTCTTGCATCGTGCATACGCCTAGCAGCGCCAAGCTGTGTTCAAACCACTTGGGGGCAGTCATCCCTTGGTGCGTAAGCATGCGATGGTAGCAAAGGTTGATCCCCAATGTTCCGAAGACATACAGGCCAAGCACGCAAAGCACGACGCCAGTCCAACTAAAAAACCAAGGTACAAATGCCAGTAAGGCCAACAGATGGATCCCAGGGACCCCGATAACATAGCGCCAGCGAATCTGCGTGGGATTAACTGTGGACTCGGGCCAATCGATATGTTGATTTGGAGACGAAGCGTGCTCGGAAGTTTCTTCCTTGGTCGAAAACTCGCTATCAAAGCTTGTCTTTTCTTCCGGTTGCAATTCGGTTGCCATCGGGTCCTTCTGTTCTTAGTTTGGTTAAGAAGATCGTCTAAATTCTTTCGACTAGATCTGCCAGTTTGCAGGCCGTCCATTATAGTGTTCTAAGTCTTAGAACCAAGTGCGTTCAGCGCGAGTTCGGTGTGCGAATCCGCACGCACATTAATAAATCTCACAGCTGGCAATTCGTCAACGAGCCGTCCCAGCATGGGATCGACGTAACCCGCAGCAGAAAACGCCGGAATCCCGAGTCCTGATCCTGTTTCCGGCAGCTTGGATTTCATAAAGACTAATTCTTCCGCAGCCAGAGAAATTGCCAGTCGGGCAGCTATCGAATCAGCGGTGACCTCCCAGGTCGAGGGCAGGGGCGTACCTGGCAGATGCGGTTCGCCGTGTCGCATCCAGAGTGCTGGAACGAAGATCGTGCAGTCACGCTGGCCCACGCGTTGGCAGAGCAGACGGTCGTCCTCGATCAACGGAATCTCAGGCAATCTTGCATGCAACAGATGAGCCGTGACCGTGAGCAAGTCGACGCACATCCAATGCGCCCCAGATTCTTCCAAAGGTTGCAGTGCATGCCAGCCGCGCACCTGGTCGACCAAAGAACCACCGCCGGCAAGCAGAACATGATGTGCTGGGGTTTGAAGCGATAACCATTGTCGCAACCTCTCGGCCAGATCTGGCAGATCGAATAGACTACCGCCAACTTTCACGACCCGAATCCTTCGTTCGCTCATTCGGCAACCCTCTCACGAGCTAGTACAGCTAACGCGTGCGCCGTTGCACAGCGACTAACCTGCGTCCCTAACTTATCCGTCAAAGAAATGACCGTACCACTGTAGCCGAGTCGATCAAGCAACTGGCGCCCAACAAATTCCCCATGTCCAGTCAGTACGACTGTCTGTGGTAAATCATCCGAACGTCGTAGCACTCGTCGCACAGCAGATTCTAGCATTTCAAGCTGCGCTTCTCTGACTACAGCGGCGGCGCGCTGGGCGTCGTCCCAAGTAAACATGGTCGTATCGGCACAGATACTTCGTGCCAATCGTGCATGGGCATGAGTCTTAGTGCGCGGACGTCCATCGGCCGTATTCGTATTCTTAACGTCTTCTTCCAGCTCGCCCAAAACCAAATACGCATCTGCCGAGGTCGCGAATAGTTCCTGCGCAATCGCACAAACCTCACCGCGCCAGGGTAAACTTCGTACGATGCCACAGAGCGGACTTCGTTCGACTCCGGTGTAAACGAGTTCTCCTGTCACTAATCGCTCTGGGTCGGTTCGGCCGACGGCTCGAGGACTGCCGTCACGGATCGGTATGAGATCGGTCGTGGTCGAGCCCACGTCAATAAGCAATCCTGCTCCATTCTCACAGAAACGCGAGACAAACATCCCCAAGGCATGCCAATTACTGGCCGCAGCGAGCAAAGGCTCAGCACGCGCAGCCAATGGGGTCGCGAACCCTCCGCCACACAAATAGACGAGCACCTCGTGCCCTTTTGAAGCCTCTTCCACTGCGTCGAGAATCGAGCAGACACCAACGGCTTTTGTAACGTAGCATTCGGCCAGCTCGCCCGTCATGGTGACGAGAATTCGCTCGGCTGTCGGCGCGGCCGCAAGTAATTGAGTTATTTCCTCCGCTAATTCTGTCGGCCGCTGCCAGAGTGGAAATTCTCGCGTTGCTGCATACCCTTGGCCATTTGCGGCCTTGAGGTTTGCCCCACCAATATCTATCCCTAGCAGCCCCATTTTCGGTCAACTCTCTTGCGGAATGGATACCGTGCCGTTGGCGAGAAACTCGATCCCTGCGTCGCTAAATCGTGGACTCGAGATTCGTCCTGCCGCGTTTTCGAGCAACGCTGCCGCGAGATTATCTTGCGCAATCGCTCGCAAACCAACGTAGGATGTGGTCAGCCGAGGATTTACCTCGACCACCACATCTTCGCTACCGTCAGCTTGGGTTCCTAATATCAAATCGATGCCCACATATCCCAAAGCCGGCGGCAATGCATCGAGCGCCCGGTCGGCCAGTGCGGTGGCCCGACGGGCTAGTTCTTTCTCCGAAAGTCGCGAGCCGCCCTGGTAGGTGAATCGGCCATCGCCGGATAGATGTTGTCGACAGACTGGCAACGGAACACGGTGATCCGGTCCACAAAGAAACGAAACGCTTGCAGCAATACCCGCATAGTATCGTTCCAATCGACGCGGCCAGGAATAAGGTGGCGTCTCGTCACTGGCACTGGCAACTAGCATTGTGTACTGGGAACCAGCCCCGTGCACGGGCTTCAGTACGGCCGGATAGGAAAAGTCGTGAGGCAAGCATTCCTGGTCAGCTTCCAGTAGAGTCGCTTCTGGAACTGGTACACCGGCGCTGGCCAAACGCACGGCTGTAAGGTGCTTGTCGGAAGCGAGTTCGACAAACCCGTCGTCAGCCGCCAACAGCCGTCCACCTGCATCGCGGGCCATGGCGTTGGTCTGCAATAGTACGTTATCAATCTCCGGTGCGATCACCAATGTGAAGTCCGCTTCTGCTGCAAGCTGCGAAAACTCTTCGCGTTGGTGCGCGCGCGAATGCACTTCAACTCCGTTACATTCGGAAAGCACCAGGCCATCAGCCCGAACATCTCGCAACACAGAGACACGGCTGCCATCAATCGCCAAAAAGTCGGCCGCCAGCGCTGTGAGCATTGCCGCCCCCTCTGTTAGGAGCGAATTCGGAAGCGGTCCTGGCTCCTCAACTAATCCGCCGCCGGTGATCCACTCGTAGAGAAAGACGTGCATGGAGAGTCGAGATTAGAGAGTCTAGGGTCGAGAGCCAGAAAGCGGAGGCAGCATTCTATCAGATTTCTGGCCTTCGTCTCTCGTCGCTAGACTCTCGACTAGAAGATTCCCAACTGGTCGCGGGCATCGTCGGTCATTCGATCAGGCGTCCAAGGGGGATCCATCACTAAACGCACGTCGACTTCTCCGACTTCTTCCAGGCGGCCGACGAAATCCTTCGACTGTCCCAATAGTTGTGGTCCGGCCGGGCAGGCAGGGCTGGTCATCGTCATATCGACTTGCACGTCTGATTTGCCGGCGTCAGTTTCGCTGACCTTGATTTCGTAGATGAGCCCCAGGTCGACGATATTTACGAACAGCTCAGGATCGATCACCTGCTTGAGGGCTTCGCGGACTTTGTCTTCGGCAATAGCCATGGGATTTTCCCTTTCCAATTAATTGTGCAATCGCACCAGCACTTGATCGCCCTCGACCTTCACTTCGTGGCTCACCGTGGGTTTGGTGGCGGGCATCGTCAGGGCCTCGCCTGATTTTATGTCAAACTTTGCTCCATGTCGTGGGCATGCGATCGTTCCCTCGGAGGCATCCACGGGGCCGTCGCTTAAGGGCCCGCCGTCGTGGGTGCAGACATCGTCTAACGCGTACCAATGTCCGGCAGCATGGATGAGCACGACCAATCGGCCCTCGACTTCCACAAATAATGAGCCGGGGTCCGTAACGTCACTCGTGTTGGCGGCAGCAACAAAATCGGGCATGGAGAAGTCGCCTACTCTTCGATATCTCGCACCCGGCGACCAATCGCTTCGCCCAGTGCGTCGCGGACGCTATCGATCGTGATGCGGTCGAACACTTGCTGAAAAAATCCCGTGACGATCATGCGGGTCGCCTCTTTGCGAGTATAGCCGCGGGTCATGGCGTAAAACATCTGTTGATCATCCACTCGACCGGACGTACTGCCGTGAGTGCAGCGAACGTCGTCGGCTTCAATCTCTAGCCCGGGGATCGAATCAGATCGCGCTGAGGCTGCCAGCATGAGATTGTCATTGCGCTGGTAGGCATCCGTCTGCTGCGCGTCCTTATCTACCTTGATCATGCCTCGCCAAACAGTGCGCGAATCGTCCTGCAGAGCCGCCTTGTAAAGCAAGTCGCTACGACAGTGGGCTGCTTGATGATGCTGATGGGTGTTGTAAGAAAGATGTTGCTTGCCCTGCGTAAACATGGCACCGTTGACTTGGGCTTCGGCGTCCATTCCGGTGAGTGCTACGTGTTGGTTGACTTTAGCCAACCTGCTGCCCAGTGCGCCAATTGTCCATTGAATACCGGCGTTGGCAGCCACGTGGGCCATCTGATGGGCAAAGTGCCAAACACCATCGCCCCAATTTTGCAAGTTTACATAGCGAAGCCTAGCATTCGCCTCGACAATCAATTCAATTGCTCCGCAATGCATTCCGCCGCCGTGCAAGTCGGTGCTGGCCGATTCACTCAACAGCGTCGCTTCGGCACCTTCTTCGAGAATCACGAGGGTACGGTTCAGGTCGACCCCACCGTCGGACATTACCGCTAATGTGTGCAGGGGCTGATCGACTTGCACGCCCTTGGGAACAAACAACAGCGAACCGCCGCTCCAGCACGCCGCGTTTAAGGCAGAGAATTTATCCTGGTACGGATCAACGAGCTGTCGCTCGAAATAGGGCCGCAGTCGATCGCTATGCTCAGCAAGCATCGCATCAAGACTGCCGAAGAGTACGCCCCGAGATGCCCAGCAATCCTCGAGCTGGCTCTCGACGCCGCGGCTATCAACTGACGTGCCTTTTCCGCCCAATTCGACGCCGGTGGCCAGCAGAGCATCTGGAGACGATATCTCGGGGAGCTCGCTGGGTAAGCTGAATCTGTCCAGCTTGAAAAGTCGAATGTCAGTCCGCATCCATTCTTCTTCTCGACCGCTTGGCAGCGCAAGTTCGCAGAATCGCGCCCAAGCCGTAGTTCGCGCTTCAGTGAGCCAGTCGGGCTCGTCGCGCGCTGCTAGAAAGGCTTCGAATGAATCTTGATTAAAACCTGTGTTGGTCAGCGTCGCGCTCATGGGCGGATAAAAGTCTCAGGGGCGGGAGTTCTAGGGGAAGAAAGCAGAGAAATGGGGCAGTAGGTTAGCCCACGCTGCCTTCCATCTGTAATTCGATCAGTCGATTCATTTCGACCGCGTATTCCATCGGCAGTTCCTTAATCAGCGGTTCGATAAAGCCGCTGACGATCATGGAGCTCGCCTCGGCTTCAGTCAGCCCGCGGCTCATCAGGTAAAAGAGCTGCTCTTCGCCGATTCGCGAGACACTGGCCTCGTGCTCGATCTGCACGTCCTGTTCATCAACCTCGATGTACGGGTAGGTATCGCTGCGGCTCTCAGGATCTAAAATCAGAGCGTCGCAAACTACGTTGCTCTTGCTACCGACCGCTCCGTCTTCCACTTTGCAAAGCCCGCGATAGCTGCTGCGACCGCCGTTTTTGCTAATGCTCTTGGAGATAATGCGGCTCTTGGTATTCGGGGCACAGTGCACGACTTTGGCTCCGGCATCTTGGTGCTGGCCCTTTGAGGAAAATGCGATCGAGAGAATCTCGCCACGGGCGCCTGGTTCCATCATATAGACGGCCGGATATTTCATCGTGAGCTGGCTGCCAAGGTTGCCATCGATCCATTCCATCAAGGCATTCTCATAGGCCATTGCCCGCTTCGTCACCAGGTTATAGATATTGTTAGCCCAGTTCTGGATTGTCGTGTACCGGCAACGGCCGTTTTTCTTGACCATGATTTCAACCACGGCCGAGTGGAGACTCTCGGTCGTGTACATCGGGGCAGTGCAGCCCTCGACGTAGTGCACCTCGGCGCCTTCATCGACAATGATGAGCGTGCGCTCGAATTGGCCCATCTGTTCGGCATTAATGCGGAAGTAGGCTTGCAGCGGGAATTCGATCTTCACACCTGGCGGCACATAGATAAACGAACCGCCCGACCAAACCGCCGAATTCAGCGCGGCAAACTTATTGTCTGAGGGAGGGATAATTTTGCCAAAGTATTCTCGCAAAAGATCTGGGTGCTCTTTTATAGCCGTATCGGTATCAGTGAAGATAACGCCCTTCTTGCCCAGATCTTCCTGCAGCGAGCCATAAACAACTTCGCTTTCGAACTGGGCCTTCACGCCCGCGAGATACTTTTTTTCTGCTTCGGGAATGCCGAGCTTGTCGAAAGTGTCTTTGATTTCTTGAGGCACGTCGTCCCAGGTGCGACCCTGTTCGTTGGCCGGCTTCAGGTAGTAATAGATGTCCTGAAAGTCGATGCCGATATCGCCACCCCAATTTGGCATCGGCTTCGACTCGAAGATTTTGAACGATTCGAGCCGGAATTCGCGCATCCAGGCCGGCTCTTGCTTCATCTCCGATATTTGTCCGACGATCTGCGCGTTCAAGCCTTTCTCGGCTTTGAACACATCGTGCGACGGAGTGATAAAGTCGTACTTATTGATTTCGCCTAAAGAGGCGTTTTCAGTTAGGTCGGTAGCCATAGTAGGATATTGCCTTTTTAAACCGTTGCGGTTTCGGACATTTCTTCTTCTGCAGCAGCAGCTTCGGGGTAGGCGGCTCGAATACGATCGTAGCCGTCGGTGTACAACTCTTTGGCCAACTCAACGCTACCCGTTTCGACAATCTTGCCGCCGAGCATCACGTGCGTGAAATCGGGTGCGTTTCGGTCCAAGAGCTTATCGTGGTGGGTAATAATGAGGATGCCCATCTGTTCGCCGCCGATCTCTGCGATACTCTGACTCGCCAGCTTTACCGCATCGACGTCCAGACCACTATCGGTCTCATCAAGAATCGCAAACTTGGGCCGCAACATGGCCATCTGCAGGATCTCGGCTCGCTTCATTTCGCCGCCAGAAAATCCGTCGTTCACGTAGCGACGAGCGAACTCGACGTCCATCCGCAGATGTTCCATCTTCTCGGTTAATTCCTTGCGAAACTGCCGCATCGGGATCAGCTCTTCGCCTTCCTTGCGATCAGGATTGCGAACATTCGTAGTCGCGTGGCGCAGGAAATCGGCCATTTTCACACCAGGAATTGCCATCGGCCGTTGGAAAGCCATGAATATTCCGGCTCGCGCTCGTTCAGTGGCATCCCATTCCAAAACATTTTCGCCGTTGAGCTCGATCGAGCCGCTGGTGATTTCGTAACCAGGATGACCCATCACGGCGTTGCCCAGTGTGCTCTTACCCGAGCCATTGGGCCCCATCAGGGCATGCGTCTCGCCTCGATTGATTGTGAGATTCACTCCGCGAAGGATTGGTTTACCTTCGACGGAAACGTGCAAATCGGTGATCTTCAGTGTTTCTGTCATTAAAGTTTTTGGTCGTTAGTTGCTAGTTATTGATTGTGAATTGGATAGCCGCGAGCCGACGGCTCGCCGGACCTCAGCCGGTAATCTTCTGATGGTCGTACACAGGTGCAATGTCGGTGGCAGCCGCCACATAGCCCGAGTGGTGCGGCAGGGGCAGCTCATCGTCGACCTTGCGGCCCAGCTGGCCCATTCCCGCGCTACCTGCGTTCTTAGCAATCTTATGCCCGCGAATCTTGTCTTGGATTCTCATCAACCCTTCGAGCAAGGCTTCTGGGCGCGGCGGACATCCCGGGACATAGACGTCTACTGGTACCACCAGGTCGACGCCTTTTACCACGTGATAACCATACTTAAAGTAAGGGCCACCACCCACGGTGCAGGCACCCATCGCGATCACGAATTTCGGATCAGGCATTTGGTTGTAAAGCCGCCGCACTCGGCTGGCCATCTTGTAAGTCACGGTTCCCGCTACGATCATCAGGTCGGCCTGACGAGGCGTGGCGCGAAATGCACCCGCACCAAAGCGATCCATGTCGTAACGGCTAGCGCCCGCGGCCATCATTTCGATCGCGCAACATGCCAAGCCAAAGGTCATCGGCCAGATGCTCGACTGACGCGCCCAATTGATCGCCTGCTCGACAGTTGTCGTGATGACGTTTTCTTCAAAACGCCCTTCAATCCATGGCTGTGTCATAACAGCTTCCATCCCTCGTTTTTCAGTCTATGTTTGTTGGTCCGAGTACCCTGCCTTCTGGGAGAAGTACTCCGCAGATCGAGTCTCGCCAACGGTAACATTCCCACCGCCAAATGGCTAGTGTCGCACCTATTCTCTGTCATTATTCATTTGATCTAAATCGAGGCCGACGTCGCCTGACTCAGCTCGAACGTACAACCAGTCGCTCCATCCAATCGGCACCCGCTCAAGCTCACACGTTCTCCCAAAATCTCTGAGAACAGCATCTTCTCTAACGAACATATGGCCCGATCCTGCTCTGCCAAGTCGGGGTAGGGGCAAGCCAAGGCCTTCAAGACCGGCAGCTGGCTCTCGTCGTCGGACTCTTGGACTTCAAAGGGAACATCGCAATCATGCATGATCCCCACTAATGAATCCATTTTTTCATTAATAGTTGTGCCTACGACTTTATTTCGATAGATATCTGCCATCCGGACAACCAAGCGTTGCAGCAAGTTTCGACGCACCGTAGGGTCTTCAACGGATCGCAACTCGTCCCACAGAACCTTGGCCAAGTCTCCAAAGTTATCGCCGCCGCTTCGCTCTCCAGCCTGCGACAGAAAGTACCGATGAGTAGGCCTACCTCGACCGGTACGCTCCACTTTCCGGACAACTAGGTCCTGTTCCATCATCCGTCGCAGCCTTTGACGAACCGCGGTGGCCGTCACTCCGATGGAATCTACCAATTCACTCACCGTGCAACTGGTCTCCCGGCGCAGCAAATCGATGATTGCTCGGTCGGAAATCGGTCTGTCACTAGGTGTTGTGGGCATGGTGCCACTAGTTTTGTTGACTGAAGGGCCGGCGTCATCCGCCTTAACACTAGTCATCGTAACAACTTCGAGAATTAAAACAACCATATGTGTGAAAAATAGCTGGCAATTTAACGGCATGACGTAAAGTGTTGACCCAGAATGGTTTATCCGCTAAAAGACCGCAATGGTCAGCCCGTCAGGGGGGAGTCTTTTCAGGTTTTCAGCTAACCACTGGCCAGACGGGGCGATTGGGCCTGTTCGATTCGACTAGCCAGCCATCCCAACTACTGTTTATGAATTCTGCTAGCCATATCACACCGAGGAGCCGCGAGCGTGTCTAAAACGAATCAATCCGGCGGCCGAGAACAATGGGCATCAAGAATCGGCGTCATCTTGGCGGTCGCAGGTTCTGCAGTTGGGCTAGGTAATTTCCTGCGCTTCCCTGGTCAGGTAGCTCAGCACGGTGGGGGAGCTTTTATGCTGCCTTACTTTATTTCTCTGCTCGTGCTTGGCATCCCGCTTTGCTGGGCAGAGTGGACCATGGGACGTTACGGAGGCACGCGGGGCTTCAATTCTGCACCGGGGATATTCCAAGTACTTTGGCGGAATCCCATCGCCAAGTACTTCGGTTCTATTGCGCTATTAGTTCCGTTGGTGATCTACATGTACTACGTCGTATTGGAAGCGTGGTGCCTAGGCTATGCATTGAACTATCTGACCGGCGATCTGATGCTCGGGGAGAACTCCTCAGAATACGAAACGTTCTTCGGAAACTTTGTCGGTGCTGGAAAAGACGGAGCTCTATTCGAAAGCGGCAGTTCGCAGCTACTTGGGCTACTTCTCATTACCTTTGTGCTGAATTTTACTTTAATCTACCGTGGAGTAACTAAGGGGATCGAAAGCTTCTGTAAAATTGCCATGCCTGTGATGGTGCTATGTGCATTGTGCGTACTAGTAAGAGTATTGACGCTTGGCACTGACAAAGTCGTAGCGGGACTGGGGGCGATGTGGAATCCCGATCCAGAATTGCTCATGGATCCAAAAACGTGGCTCGCGGCCTCGGGGCAGATCTTCTTTAGCCTCTCGGTTGGTTTCGGAATCGTGATCAACTACGCTAGCTACCTACGCAAGACAGACGACGTGGCCCTCAGTGGCTTAACGGCCAGCAGCTTGAACGAATTCTTTGAAGTCTGCCTGGGAGGCCTGATCACTTTGCCTGCCGCGTTCATCTTCCTGGGAGTCGCCGCGACAACGAAGGGCACTTTTGGCTTAGGGTTTACCGCCCTACCGAACGTCTTCGCCGTGATGCCCGGCGGGCAGTTTTTTGGTTTTCTCTGGTTCTTTATGCTCTTCATCGCCGCAATCACGAGCAGCCTCTCCATGTTGCAACCGGTGATCGCATTCTTCGAAGAAGGATTGGGCCTAAAACGCCACGCCTCGGCAACGCTGCTCGGCCTACTTTCAGCTTTTGGCTGTGGTTTTGTTATCTATTTCTCCAAAGACAGCCTTGCGCTTGATACTTTTGATTTCTGGGTCGGCACCATGCTGATCTTTATTCTTGCCATGATTCAGGCGATAATTTATGGCTGGATATTCGGCATCAAACGTGGTCACGAAGAACTGCACCGCGGTGCGAATATTCGCGTTCCTTGGTTCGTTCAGCTCATGCTCAAGTACGTCACCCCGGCTTATTTACTGGTCATCTTTATTGGCATCTGCACGACCCAAAGTAAGAACTATATAGATACACTGAGTGAAGGCGGCGTACCGCTCTTCTCGGTGCTATTCATAGGCACAATCCTGCTATTTCTAATCTTGTTGATTCGCATCGCTGGGATACGCTGGGAAGCCGAAGGACGATTCAAAGACTTGGATCCCTAGAGTCCGTCAGACACCTGAGAAACCACTTGTAGGAAGCTCGTACCAAGTCAAAAACCGGAGCAAAATATCATGGAAACCGCCGGCTGGACAATCATGTTAATATCTGTCGGTTCCGTGCTAACGCTAGTCAGCTATTGCCTATATCGCGTTCTGAATTTGCCGCCCGTAGAGATGGAAGATATTAAGGGCCCACTGGAAATCGACACAGGCGACACGATCGATGCCGATTAGATTTCCGCTTACTTCTGCAGCCAAGCTACCCAGTCGCAATCGGCGTATGGCGGCCTGCGAAAAACTTCTAAGAATTCACCGGGAAGCCGGTCAATCACCTCTCGAAATTCGTCTTCTTCCTGACTCGCGACGGTCGTCTTCTTTCCCGGTGTACGGTTCTGCTGACCGGTGATATTAATCTCCTCATGGGCTATTTCCAGCCCAAGGTGCTCGATCATTCGCTGTACAGCGGTGGGGTCGTTCAAGTCACGAGGTGAAATCATCGTCGCGCAATCGTCGTGCTTCTCAAATCTATCTAGGAACTGCATTGCACGATTTTCTATTTCAATCCACTGAATCACATAGTGCTGGAAAAGACTGCGGTTCGGAAGTTCAGCGGCCTGATATATCGGTTCATCGCCCGTGAGCGACCAGCGAAAAAATTTTTGGCCGCCTTCGGTGCGATAGTCGCGCCAAGGGAAGTGAATGCTGTCGATCCACTGCTCGCGGTTCGTCTCGCTGCGAGCCGTTTTTAAGGGATGACGGACTTGGTGGATGAATTTGCTCTGAGGAAAGTACTCCAATGCCAAATCGTAGTATGACTTCAGAAACGAATGACTTGTTTCAACATACGTATTACAGCGTCGACGCGAGACGAACCGCTGTTTGCGCGACAACTGCTGGCGAACTCGGTCGAGTCTTCCGTGTGTGTGATCGTAAATCGGTGCGCCAAACATCGAAGGATTGCCCCAGTCGAAGTACGGCTCATGCCGACAGATCGCGTCTTTCAAATTATTACGCAACAGGTGGCATAGAAAGCGAGTCCCGGAGCGTCCGTTGGCCAGGGCGAAAACGGTGATCATCGTTGCACGTCTTCTGTCGGCTCGTTAACGGAGGGTCTGCACACCAGCCAAATCGGGATCCGAAGCCACGGCCGATTCATCGACATAAGGGTGATACTCGAGCAGTCGGATACGCCAAGGACCTGCGATGCGATAGACGATGCCACGCCAGCGGATTGCTCGCGTCAATAGTGACACAAATACTACCCGTACCATTACGACATTGGTGAACACAACTGCTCCGATCGATCGCCAAAGCTTAGAGGCCAAGGGACTCTCTGTACCAGGCAAAAGCGTCCGTTCTATCCAACGTACTACCCCGAGAGAAACTACTGCAGATAATCCCAAGACGACCAGAGCACCGGCGAACAACTCAGGCTGTCCGACGAATAATCCCGCTACACCAACGGCAGCAGACGCCAGAATGCACGAAGCGATAACTACTTGCCAAACATTGCAGCTCCACCAGCACAGTGGGTAGTAGAGCCGCACCCAAAGTAACTGTCGATCCAGAAAACGAAAGCAATCTCCTACCTGAATTTCGTCTCGATCGATCATTATCAAGCTTGGCACGAAACGAATTTGCTTTCTGAGCTGCTTAAGGGCTTGTACTAGTGGAACATCTTCGCAGCCAGCCCGACGCCATCGCTCGCGCAAGTCGCTCTTTTCGAGCACACTTCGCTTGATAGCCAGGGTGCCGCCCCAGGGGACCCCCCATAGCTGCATCGTGACTACTGCCGCAGCATTCCAAAAATAGCGCAACAAGGAGCCCCATTCGCCCTGCCTTGGCAGATACCAGCGATTGCCAGTCGTCGCGCTGACTTTCTCATCCTCTAAAGGTGCTACTAATTCGCTTAGCCAACTATCATGAGGTACGACATCGGAATCTAGCAGCGCGATCACTTCGCAATTACCCAACTGTTCGGTCGCCTGATAGACACTGCTACACTTCAGGCTACAGTTGGGATAAGGCTCGCGCAGCTCCTCAACTTCTATTGGCAACCCTGGCTGTGTAAGCAGCACGTCATCAATCACTCTCCAACCAGGATCGGTGTTCGAGTCTAGTACGACCCGCACGCGATAGTTGTCATAGTCTTGCCGAGCGAGCGCTTCGATGCAGTTGGCCAACGTGCCGTCGGCACCGCGCACAGGAAGGATCACCAACGCTTCCGGCCGATAGGTCGACTCGGTGGCTGGCGCCGACTTCCGGCAGAATCGCACGAAAACTGCCACCGCGAGCACTTGTTCGAGCGCTACAAACAGCAACAATCCAAATGATATCAGAGCAACGGTTGCCATCGGCGGGAAAATACGATCTCAGTCGGTTCTGGCGCAGAAACAGGGGAACGCAGCTAAAGATTATAACAGGGGAGAGCCCCGAAGAGACCACTCGAAGAAAATATTCAGGTTATTCTATTTGGGGAAGCTTTGCTCGACGACTTGGTAAAACTCTTCGGTAGAAGCGATCGTCGCTACGCGTTTACGGAATTCGCGCGCTCCTGGGCGGCCTTGAGCATAGCAGCAGGCGTATTTCCGCATTAACACGACACCCTTCTCCGGGCCGAATCGTTCGCAAACAAGTCGAAAATGATAGAGCATAAGCTCGCGTTGCTCGGCAAGAGGAGGGTCCACAGGAACTGGTTCACCCCGGACAGCTGCCGCAGCCTGAGCATATAGCCAGGGTTTATTGAGCGATGCGCGGGCGATCATCACCCCATCAACGCCATAGTGACGGAATGCGTCGACCACCTTTTCTGGTGAATCGAGGTCCCCATTTCCAATCAGCGGGATGCGTTTCAGATTAGGCTTGATAGCCGCTATACGGTCCCAATCGGCATTTCCGCGGAACATGTCGGCCGCCGTCCGGCCATGCACGGTAAGCGCAGCGGCTCCGGCTCCCTCAACGACTTGAGCTATGTCATTCGCGTTGATCTGGTCACGCGTGCAGCCGAGCCGGATCTTTGCCGTTACTGGTGTCGGAGCACAGGCCGCCACAACTTGCTCGATGATCTGCCCCATCCGCTCAGGATGTTTCAAGAGATACGAGCCACTGTGTGCCTTTTCGGTAACCTGGCGTACAGGACAGCCAAAATTAATATCGACAACGCTGACTCGATATTCTTTAGCAAGCCGTGCACCCACTTTGGCTAGTGTTGGTGGATCATTGTCCCAAATCTGAACCGCCAAAGGCCTCGGCTCTTCCATCACACCCCACAGTCGATCGGGGTGCTCTGCTTCGTGTTCATCGAGCCAAACGAACCCACGGGCGTTAACCATCTCGGTCGCCAACAACCCTGCACCACCAAACTCGCGCACGATCTGCCGAAAGGCATAGTTTGTAAAACCAGCCATCGGCGCCTGTAGAATCGGTGGATCGATTTTAAGCGAACCGATGTAGAACGGTGCGGCAATTTGAGCGGGAGCTGCTAGCGACATGGCAAATCGGGCGCCTGATAAACTTCTGATAGTCAGCCGCTAATTATACACCCAGCGCCGCCCAATTCACATCGCAGTGGTGGAGTTTTCGAATCTCAGATTGCGCAATCATTGGAACCGTAGCGAACGTGGAAATTAGTTCTTGGGCGCTGATATTCCATACTGATTTTGAAGCAGTTAACCTGCTTGTATAAGGAGCTCCTACTACGAGCTCAATTTGACTTCTACCCCCTGCGCAGTAGGCTTTCGAAGAGACTGCAGCTGTCGGTTAGCAGATTTTCTGAGATCGTCCGGTTCCGGGCGTCCAGCGGTCGTATTGCATTTCTTGAGGAGGTCTTGTCATGCGTTGCGTAACACGCATCTGTCTAACATTGGCAGTACTGGCCGCCTGTCTCGTGCCTTGTGTCGAATCGTGGGCCAAAGGGGGCCGCGGTGGATTTAAGGGTGGCAGAGGCGGGAGTTCTAAAGGGGCATCTAGCTTCCGTGATATTGGTGGGGGGAACAATTTCAGATCAAACACAATGGCTCGTGGAAAACGCAATAACTCTCTCCCTAGGAACCTGCAGCACGATGGCACAGCTGATTTTTCTAACGGGAGAAATCAGCCTTGGAGTAAACATCACGCGCGGGAACAGCGCAGGTTTGATCAGCGCAGGCAGGTTGCCGATCGCCTCCGCGAGCTGAGCGATCAGAATGGCAATGAGCAGCTCAGGCAGGTAGCCGATGACATGGACCTGCAAGCTCAGTCGCATTACGACAAACAGATGAATCGGATCGGCCAGAAGTATGGTCTTGATGGTGCTCCCGGCAACACCGATGGTGCGCTGAACAATCTCACCGATGCATCTGCGGATACCGGCGACGCACTCAACAGCGACAACAACGCTCTCGGCGAAGCGAGAGAGCGGCTTACTGGCCGCGAAAATGCCATGACCAGGCAGATTCGTAACGAGCAGCGCAAGCTCGCCAAACGTATGGAAGCGGTTGATCGAATGCGCCAGTTGGCAGGGCAGTCCGGAGACCAGGGAATGCTTCAAGAGGCAGATCGACTGGATCAGTGGGCCTCGAATCACTTCGATCAGAGAATGGCGCAGATCACGAACTTCGAGCAACGGCACGGATTGACTGAAGTTAGTCAGGCACTCTCAAGATAACGTCGCTAGAAAAACCTCCAGCCAACTGCGCAGATCTTTTACGGTCTATCGCCTTGCGAGGGCTTCCTAAGAATCGAACGCTCAACACCGTCAGCTGGAGTAATGGCACTCTTATCTTCTATCGGATTCTTTTCGGCAAAAGTCTTAGGCGGTGTTTGCGGATTGTTTTGATTAGTAGCCGGCTCTTCCGCGCTGGTTCGAGTGACTTCCGAATCGATGCGCGTTTGTACTCGTGGTCTGCCAATGAGCATCGCCACTAGCCGGTCAGCGCCTACCTCGCCTGGTGTGGCCAACTCTGCGTAGCGGGTAATCGACGTGTTGTACTGGCTCACCGCATCGATGAATGCTGAACGACGAAGATTCACTAACTCATATGTCTTCAATAGCACAGTGCCATCCGATTGGGGATTGCGCTGGCGGTCAACTGTTTGCAGCCATTGCTGGTCAGCCGCAATTTCCTTCGCTTGTTTGAGCAAGTCTTCGTACAGCTTCGGCAACAATTCGTTTAATTGCGCGGCCTCGGCCGCAGGCCGGCCGGCGAAGTTCTGATCATAACGAGTCTGATAAGCGCCGCAGTGTGGCGAGTCGCTAGGCAGCGGCAAGTTGCTGGCCTCGGACCTGCCTAGTAAACTCTGCAGGCGAAATTGCGCAGCTTCCGCAGAACGGCGAGCTACCTGGATGCGCGAAGTTAGCGCCAGCCGCGCCTCGTCCCAAGCATTACTCGGCTGCGAGATATTATTTTGCAGTGCCTCTAACTCGGTAGCAGCTCGGACTGCCAAATTGTAATTAGCAACCGCTGCGGACAACTCCCAGTAGGATTCGACCCGTGCCGTTTGCTCCGCTCGTGAACGAGCACTACTCACCGCATCAGCCAACGACAACTCCGTCCCTACGAGTCGGCCTCGAAGCGGATCGGCACTCAAACCCCGCAGCAACTCTGCTGGTTTTGCGACTGCTATCTCTGCCTTTGCGGCAGGTGGTGAATAAGAGCTCGCCGGTGGTTGCGATTGCTGCCCTTCAAATAGATTCTGAGCAGATGGCGGAGCAACTGGTGTTTCGCGAGGCGTGATCGGCGGATAGTCCACGGGTTGCTGTGCGACACCGCTATTTTGTTGAGCCTGATTTTCCTGAAGATCGTCCTGAGGAGCCTGAGATGCCGGTGTGCCGTAGCGATCACCAGCCGCGCCACCCAACTGACCCATCAACACCAAACTCACAGCGACGATGCAAGATTGCATGGCAATTCCCCTCCCTGAGACAGAGATATCCCTCATGAGGGGCACTTTCCCCCTCCCAATCACGGCTTCTAGGGTGCCACGACAACGATCGATCGTCAATGCGTCGAAAGGAATGCTAGAGGAATAGGCATAATAGGGGGGCTGCGTTCCCTTCAGTCCAGCTCTTCCAGCCATACACGGAGCTCGTTTTCGTACTCACTCGCCAGATCGCCCATGACCAAGGTGCGTTGAAATTCGGCCAGTCCATCCTCACCCGTGTCCGCATCTTCGGCGCTGCCGTAGCGGATCATCGGGTCGGGCGCGGTGAGCCGACGGCAGATGCTCATCAGCAGATCGCTATCGCCAACGTCGTCGGGCAATATCTTTTCTAAGCGCTGCGGCAACGTCCATTTAGCTTCGAGCAATTCTCCCAGGCTATTGAGACCCGCGAACAGCGGTCGGCCCGCTAATATCTCGATCAGCACATAGCCCAAACTGGCTAAGTCAGCCCGAGGGGTAAACTCATTACGTTCGAGCATTTCAGGCGCAGCGTACTGAGGCGTGCAAGTGCGCACCTCTGGCATGTCATTAAGATCTAGTGCTGAACCGATATCGACAATCTTCGGATTACCTGTGCGTTTGACCATAATATTCGAGGGCTTAAGGTCACCATGCACGATCTCTTCGCGATGCAGCGCTGCTAAAGCTGAGAGGCACTGTCGAATGATCGCCACACCAACGCCCGGCTTCAACCGCGGACGCACGGGACCAGAGGTCACGATCACGTTGTTGATATAGTTCCAGCGACGTTTACTAACGCGCTGCTCCACCCTGGCGAGCATGGCAGGAGTTAGCAGATGATCGAGATCGTAGCCATCCACCCATTCCATTTCCATGATCCGAATGCGATTGCGCTCTGTGAAATTCTGGACGTCGAGCAGGCTGTCGTGCTGGATCTTAGCAACACTGCCGGCGACTAGCGCAATCCGCTGCATCGCCAGATCGTAGCTTTGTTGGCTGGAAAACCGTTCGGGCGAGAATATCTTGAGCGCTAAGGGCAACGTGAAGCCATCGGAACCCCGCCGATCGCTAAGATACACAACGCCTTGTCCGCCAGTACCCAAAAGTCGACGAAAACGCAAATGCTCTGTCCAGCCCATGTACTTACACTCCATGAGGCGTTCGTAGCGTTCATAGAGTTCGTTGGGACACCGTTTGGCTTTCTCACCCTCAAAGGTGATCGTCCTGGTGCCTTGCAGATATGTCGTGGAAGGGTTCATCCGGTGCCTAACTAGGGGGGAGCGTGACGACAAATCTCTAAACTGGCGCCTACAGTTTTTGGATCTGATGGAGGAAGAATAGAGCCACAGGGGGGAGACAGAATATTACTTCTGCTGCCTCAATTTTAATCTGCTTTGGACGCCCTCGTCCAGATCGCAATATTAGCCACCTCGCAAACCACAGCCAGATTTATCAGAAAGCCTCTAAATCGGCTGTGCCACGATCGCTATCGACCGTCACATCAAGTGTATCTAGGACACCTCACTTGGGGGAAAGGATCGCCCCCGGTTCGGGAAAGCCGAGTTGCTTGTCGACTAGATTGATAAGCCTCTCTCCCGCTTGGAAACGACCGAGATTCGTGCAAAACAAATCGGTCATGTCATCGATTCTGCTAGCTCGCTGTCCGCCAACGTGCGGAGTGACGATTACATTGGGTAAGTCCCAAAGTGGGCTCTCCGGCGCAAGTGGTTCTTCCTCGGTAACATCGACGGCGGCTCCCCAAAGATGGCCAGAGTTGAGGACGGTCACCAGATCGTCTTCGACGATCAGGGGTCCTCGTGCCACATTCACGACCACTGCTTCAGGCGGCAGCATGCGCAAACGGCGCTCATCGATCATGCCATGCGTGTGCTCGTTTAGCGGGGCAGCTAAGATCAAGACGTCGACTCGCGGCAGAATATCGTCCAAGGCATCGGCTGGCAGCAGTTCGTCCACATAGTCTGGCTTGTTCGTAGGAAACCAATCGGTCGCCAGGATTGTTGTATCCAGCGGCTTCAGCACTCGTGCAAGTAGTCGCCCATTACCGCCAAGTCCGACAATCCCGATTCGCGCGCCATGCAAATCGCGCGTTGGCCGACGGATGAATTCGTGGGCTTGTTGAGCGCGGAAATAGGTCGGTAGATTTCGCAATAAACCTGCCAATAATGCCAAGGTATGATCGGCCACCTGTTTGGCTAATACACCCGATGCGCTGGATACCACGATCTCTGAATCGATCACACTGGGCACCAGGCAATGGTCCATCCCTGCAGCAGACGATTGAATCCACTGCAGCCGGCCCCGCTTCACGACCTCGTCCCAGGGCACCGGCACTTTGGCATGGCCACAAAAGATGTCGGCAGCGAGCAACTCCACTGCGATCCGCTCTTGCCCGGCGTCAATCACTTCGGCCGCCGGTGCGACGGCTCGAATTCGCTCGACGTGTCTGGCTTCAACTGGGAAACAAAGCACAATTCTCATAGTCGAGAAACTTCCGAAAATCTTCCAGGAAACTCCGATTTACAACCTGATTTCGGAATAAGCAAATCTGCCGATGCCCTTACAGCCACTGGTGAAATTGCCATCCCTGGCCTAGAATAGACTGCTTGAGCAACTGAGGGAACTGCTGTCTGTTTGGCGAGCCGCCGGACTGCTCACCCACCTTAAGCCGACATCCATTAGCCGTTCGGCACCCGCCCCGGGAAATCCTCGTCATGAGCGACCAATCTGCAACCAATTCAGAAGCCCGGCCTTGCTGCGCCTGGAAGGTATTGGCCGCGCTTGTATTGCTGCGATTGTGCGTCGGTTGGCACTTTTTCAGCGAAGGCATCAAGAAGGTGTCGTATGACCGTAGCAACGACGCCTGGAGTATCCAGGTGCCCACTGAGTTCATCTTCGCTGCCGCGAAAGGCCCGCTCGCGGGCACGTTTCAGTCGTTCATCCCCGGCGAGCACGGCTGGCGCGATACGCTAGCCACTCCACAGGAATTAACCCCCGCTAGTGGCGAAGAGCTTGCCTCTTGGGTAACCGGCTACGTCAAACAACGGCAGCGAGAACTTGCCAAGGGCACGCCCACCGCGGTTGAGTTTCCTGAGTTCGTTCCCTTCGCCGCTTGGTATGCCACCATCGACGCCGATCGCCGCAAACTTCAAAAGAGCTTTACCGATGTCGACGGGCTCACCGAGGAGCAGCGCGCCCAGGCTGCCGATGTGTTCGAGCGAAGAAATCTGCAGCTGGCCGACTATTTAGCAGGCGAGTCGGTCGACATGCAAAACTATCAGCACGATCTCTGGCGGCTTTCGAAAATGACGGCAGCGCCCGGTTCAAGCGAAGTGCCGTTTAAGGAAAAACGTCTTGCGACAAAAACTGCGGAAACTAATAGCGCGCCACGCAAATGGGTCGCTTCGGTAAAGAAATTTGATGAGCAGTTCACTACCGAGCTTCGCTCGCTGCTGAGCGACGAGCAATTTGGCTCGCCCGTAGAAATAGCCGCCGACGCAGCGCTTACCAGCACAAAAGCGAAAACGATGCGTCTCATGAATCTTGCGGTTACGAGCGTGACAATCGGCGTGGGTCTATGCCTATTGGTTGGCCTGTTCACGCGATTAGCTTCCGTGGTGGGCGCGCTATTCCTGCTCTCGATTATGGCGACGCAGCCGCCCTGGGTTCCCGGAGCGGATACTCAGTATTTTTATTATCAACTCGTTGAGTTCGCCGCATTCGTGTTTCTGGCTGCCGTTGCCGCCGGTCGGGTGGCTGGGCTCGACTATATCATCCACGGCGTGTGGGCGAAGTGCTGCGGTAAAAAGGGTACTTAAAAACGAAGGTAGTTGACGATGAATCTTTCCCCCGAAGAAAAAGCAGTCGGTAAAGAAAACTTCCTCGAAGCGGCTGGCGCTACGCGTCGCGACTTCTTAAAAGGTACGATGATCGCCACCGCCACAGCCGGGGCGACCCTCGGTGCGGCCTACTACAAGTATGGCAAAATCGGTAGCGAGCGACTTCGCGTCGGAATTATCGGCACGGGCGACGAGGGTGGCGTCCTGATCGGGGCTCTCAACCCCGACTACATCGACGTGGTGGCCATTGCCGACATTCGCCCCTACAGCATCCACCGCGCTTTTCACGGCGACAATTATAGCGAAGGCACCATCAAAGCACGCCCCGGATTGATGAGCGTTTACGGATGGAAAACAGAAGACGAAGCCAAAGGTCACGTGAAGGTCTTTCAGCACCCGGATGGTGGCTACAAGCAGTTGTTGGATGACACCGAAATCGACATCGACGCCGTAATCATCGCCCTGCCGCTGCATCTGCACAACGAGGCAGCCATCTACGCGATGAAAAAGGGAAAACATGTGCTGACTGAAAAGCTCATGGGTCATAGCGTTGCTGAATGCAAAGAGATGGCGCGCGTGGCCGACGATACCGGCCTACTGCTGGCAACCGGTCACCAACGGCATTACAGCATTCTTTACGACAACGCCGTCGATCAAATCAATAGTGGCCTGATCGGCGACATTCACCACATCCGCGCCCAATGGCACCGTAACAATCTGCCCGGCCGCGATAGCTGGCAGCCAGATCTTCCTGAGCCGATCGAGGGGCTCCGTAATTTTGAGGTCGCTCTTCGTGACGCGGGCGATGACAAAGCGGCGCGTGCAGCCATCGCCAAGGCTCATCCTCTGTTTTCTAAGCTCCGCAGTTGGCGGGGACAGCTTAAGAAGGCGTCGGGCAGAGATATCGATCTTTGGCAAAAGCGTGTCAAGCAAGTCGAAATGCAGCTGTCGGACCATGTCGTCCAAGCGGCCAATTACGGCTACACCGAAAAGTCGCTGAACGTCGACTCAGGCCGCAATCGCCCACCGTTGGAAGAACTGATTCGCTGGCGGCTGTGGAATCGTACCGGCGGCGGCCTCATGGCCGAGCTCGGGAGCCATCAACTCGATGCGGCCAGTATCTTCATCAGCGCCCAGAGCGAAGGTCGTAAGAAGATGATGCCGCTTAGCGTGACCGGCGTGGGTGGTCGCAGCATCTTTCCTGCCGACCGCGACGTCGACGATCACGTCTATACGATGTACGAATTCCCAGCCGCGGGTTACTACCAGGACGAGAACCAAAAAGAAGTTGCCGACGCGAACAAGAAAATCGTCGTCACCTACTCATCCATCAACGGCAACGACTACGGAGGCTACGGCGAAGTGGTCCTGGGCACGAAGGGCACGCTCATTCTCGAGCGAGAAAAAGATGCCATGCTCTTCAAACGCTCGGAGACGCTCACAAAAATCTCCGTCAAAGCAGGTTCCGACGGCCCCGCGATGGATACCTACGAAACCGGCGGCGGCATGGCTGCGGTTGCGGCGGCGGCGATTCCCACGGAAGTTAGCCGCGGCTATCAAGAAGAGATCGAGCACTGGGCCTGGTGCATCAAGAACCCTGCGCCCGATCACAAACCGAAGTGCTACCCCAAGGTCGCCCTGGCCGACGCAGTCATCGCGCTCACATCGAACATTGCGATGGCCGAGAATCGTCGCATCGAGTTCCAACCCGATTGGTTCGACTACAAGAGCGACGCCACGCCCGACGGAAAAGCACCGCGCAGTGTCAGCGATCTAGGCTAGTCTGTTAGGCTAAGAGCCGAAGCCGCTTTCGCTCTAGCAATATTCCTCCAAGAGCGAACAACACCAGCGCCCCAGGTTCGGGAATAACTCGCGAATAATCCGTACCCGACGTTGAAGAGACCGAAGTACCATCGGGCAGGATTACCTCGACTAAGATCGCGGAATTACCGAACTGGGTCGTTACATCCCCAGTATCTCCTCGACTAACAATAGCGCTGCCGAATAGCTGTGCCTCGATAACGATTGGCTCGTCGCCGTTCGCTTCGCTGTTGTAGGTAAACTCGGCCTCTAAAGATATCTCGAATCCGCTGACGGAAAGAGGTCCTCGAAACACTTCCCCTACATTGTCGGAACAGCAATATTCATCCTCGGCATCGAAATCGAAATTGAAACCTACGGTATCATCTCCTTCGATATTGCCGCTTAACATGAATTTGAACGTCACAAAACCGGTTCCCACGCCACCCTCGAAAAACAACCCGTCGGACCAACGCGAAGTGGCTCCTCCCTGAGAGAATCCGTCTTCCACGTCTTTTCCGGCGGAAGCGGTAATGCGGTTGCTCCGATACGCCGTCTGCGCTATCGCGCTCGCCCGGTAGTCCGACGCAATTCCTACTTCAGATGCAAAGTCTGTACCTGTGCTGAATTCGTCGAACACGTCCGTGTTTATTCCGCGCACGGCCGAAACTCCTGCGCTTGAAAAAAGCGTCGCATTCGCTGTGTTAGTTGCGGTCCAGGCGACCAGAACGGCCCAACAAGCCGAGACAATTAGGTTACCGCAATGATTTCCGTAAGCTGGCATCAGTATCGTGTGTTTCATGTGCATGTTCTCGCTTATTGGCCTTACGTGGTAGTGCTTAAGAAGTAGCTCATTCCAACAGAAAAACGACCTCTCAATTGTTCCCACCCGCGACGCGCATAGACGCCATCGCTGCGGAAAGAATCGAAAGGTCGTTTTACTAATTAGCGTTACTAAGTGGTTGTTGTGCCGAGTTAGAGCAACTTCGCTGCACAGAAAAGAGCAAACCCCCAGGCCCTAAAAGTAGCCGCTGACACCGCGATGTCAACTTATTCATGCGTAAATCTTAGAGAAACTTTCGCGCGCCGGTCCGATTACCTAGCAACGCCTGGGTCGCAACCCTTTGACGCAACTAGTTTTAGGGAGCTCCATTTGCGGCCACCACCCAGACTGCGTGCCGTCGGTCAACAGCTCAACCGAACACGCTTTCCAGCAACTCATCACTAAGCCAAGCGTCCTGCTCCTCCTGTTCTTCAGAGCTACCGTCGGACGAGAATGAGTCTTCACTCTGCTGCGAAACAGCAACTGGCTGGCCGACTTCGTCGGAGGCTGTCGCAGGTTCTTCCGCGGAATTTGCTTCCAACAGTTGCGCAGGTTCCTGTTCAGGTGTGTCACCAGCCATGCCCAGGGCCATGGCGGCGTCGACTAACACTGCACTAGGAGCCGAAAGCTGAGAGCTGATCGCTGACGGCTGATCGCTCACCGCCGCGACGAGTGGCGCTGCCGTGCCGTATTGCAATTCCCAGACGTCGAGGTCCGCGTTATCAACATCGGAGTCGATGTTGGCATCGCCATCGCCGTGTACTGCGGTGCCAGTGGTGCCGAAGCCGAGTTGCCACTTCAGGAAGTCGAAACCGGAGACAACACCGTCCAAATCAAAATCGGCCGATACGGCGCCACTCTCCACGGCACCGATATCAATCTGCCCACCCACAATGCGATCGAACGCAAAGCCCCGTTGGTCGTAGTCGGGCGGTGAAGAAACACCTAGATCGCCAGCGTCGATCGCGGGGCTACCACCAACCAGCGCGTGCGTCAGGGTCGGTCCACCGTTGTCGGCCAGCGTGGTATCGAGGATCGCAGCGAGTGCCGTAGGATTTGTGCCATTGCTGGTAGCCGTAATATCGCTGGCGCCGGCGGTCACTCCATCCAGGGCTTGGGCGGTGGTTTTGCTGCTGTCGCCGATCAGGTTGTAGTCGTTGAGATTGACCGCGCCGCCATAGCTGCCCCCAAGCGGACCATAGTAGACAGAGCTTTCACTTCCCGTGGGCGCGGTATTGCCCGAGATGATACTGCTGGTGACATTCACTGTGGCAGTGCCAAAATAATCGTAGGCTTGCAGGCCGCCTCCACTAGTGCCAGCCGAGTTGCCGGTGATCGTGCTGAACTGGATGTTGGCCGTTCCATTCCTGTTATGGAGGCCGCCGCCTCGGATAGCAGCCGAGTTGCCCGAGATCGTGCTGCTGGTGATGGTTGAAGTAGTATTGGCCTGCGAGATACCGCCACCACCTGAACCGCCCGCAGCCGAGTTGGCCGTAATCGTGCTGCTGGTGATATTTAACGTGCTCTGATTTGCGAATATGCCGCCGCCGTCGAACAGGTCGGTCGAGTTGCCCGAGATCGTGCTGTCGGTGATGGTCAGTGTGCCAGAGTTTAGAAAGATGCCACCGCCCTGGGAGTAACTCGTGTTGCCCGAGACGGTGCTGTCGGTGATGGTTGAACTCCCAAATCGTTTGAAGAGGCCGCCGCCATCGCCAGCCGAGTTACCCGAGATCGTGCTGCCGGTGATGGTCAGAGTGCTACCTGAGGAGTCGATGCCACCGCCATCAGAGATAGCCGAGTTACCTGAGATCGTGCTGTCGGTAACAGTCAGTGGGCCACTGGAGACGATGCCACCTCCCTCATCTCTAGTGGAGTTTGACGAGACGGTGCTGCTACTAAGGGTGAGATTCTCTCGATTGAGGATCGCGCCGCCACCCACACCGATTTCATCGCCGCCTGTGAGCGTGAGACCACTGATCTCAACGTCCAACAGAGCGCCTGTGCCGTCGTTGATGTTGAAGATGCGGTAGCCGTCACCCGTGTTGAAGGTATTGTCGGTGCCATCGCCGGCGTCGATTGTGAGTTGGTTAGCGCCGGGGCCGGAGATTGTCACCGCGTCGGTGATGGCCATCTCTCCCAAGGCGTCGTCCATGTTGATCGTGCCGGTGACGGCGAACGTGATGGTATCGGCGCCGGGATTGGTGTTGGTGAGCTCAATCGCTTCGCGCAAGCTCAGATCGAGCGCCGAGTAGTCGCCGTCACTCTCGTCGGTCAGTGTGTCTACCACCAAGCTCAGCGATTGCACTTCGTACGCACCAATATCAATCGTGCCGCTTTCACGCACAAACAGTGCGCCACGTTGATCGTTGGTTGGTGGAGAAGCAAATAGCGGATCCCCTTCATCAATTGCCGGGCTACCGGGCAGCAGGGCATGTGTGAGGGTCGGTCCGCCGTTGTTTTGCAGCGGACCGAGCTGTGGATCGACACCGAACAGGTTATTGGCCCCACCGATCCCGCCAGGATCGACTTCGATCAGGCTGTACGATGCCGTGACAATACCCGAGCCGTGAATGCCCACGTCGTTTAACGAGGCAGTGCTGAGATCGGTATTGTTTGCAACGATCGTATTGGCAAGCGAGACCGTCCCAATGCGCGCATAGATGCCGCCACCATTGCCGTAGTTGGTATTGTTGCTGTCTGCCTGATTGCCAGAGATCGTTGAATTCTCGATCGTGATGTTTCGTCCGAGCAGCAGCCCGCCGCCATTACCGTAGGCAGTGTTGCCGCTAACCGTCGTGTTGATAATCAACGTGGTGCCAGCGGGGTAGTTACCTAAATAGGCTCCGCCGCCGTGCACGCCGGAATGGTTGCCACTAATCGTGGAGCTATCGATCGTGGTCTGCCCCTCAGATAAAAGTCGCAATCCACCGCCACGATCATCTGCCGTGTTGTTGTCTAGCGTGCTACGCAGCAGATCGAATGTGCCACCCGGGTCGATGTCGATGTATAACCCACCGCCCCGCCCCGCGGCGGTGTTGCCAGAGATCAATGTGTCGGAGATGGTCACCTGAGCACTTTGGTGAGCGCGGATTGCTCCGCCGCCAGCGGTGGCGTTGCTCTGGGCGTGGTTCAGGGTAAAGGTACTGCCTGCCACGGTGAGCGATTCGTAGCTGATGATTCCCCCGCCGCCAAATTGCGCGGCATTGCCGGTAACAGTCGAGGCGGTGAGTGTCAGATCCTCGCGATTGAGAATAGCGCCGCCGTTACCCGGCGTATCCGCACCGGTGAGCGTCAGGCCGCTGATGGCGACCTGCATCACATTGCCCGCGTCGCTATCGTCGAGAAAGAAAATCCGGTCCCCATCGCCGGTATTAAAAGTGTTGTCGGGGCCATCCCCGGCGTCGACGGTCAATCCGCTGGCCAGCGATGTGGCGTCGATCACGACTTCATCGGTAATGAACATCGCGCCCAAAGCGTCGACCATCGCGATAGAGCCGCCATTGAGCAATGCATTGAACGTGATCGTATCAGCACCCGGGTTGGCATTAGCCTGTTCAATGGCTTCGCGCAAGCTGAGATCGAGCGCCGAGTAGTCGCCGTCTGATTCATCGTCGAGCGTGTCGACTACCAGGGCGAGCGATTGCACTTCATAGGTGCCGATATCGATGGTGCCGCTTTCGCGCACGAACGGCGCACCACGTTGATCGTTGGCCGGTGGAGAAACAACGGCTGGATTCCCCGCATCAATCGCCGGGCTGCCAGCTACCAGGGCATGGGTAAGCGTCGGTCCGCCATTGTCGGAGAGTGAGGTGTCAAGGATATCGGCGAGTGCCGTAGGATTGGTGCCATCGCTCGTGGCGGTGATGTCGGTGCCAACCGGGACAGAAAAACCAGAGAAAGCATTTGCATTATTCTTGCTGCTATCGCCCAGTAGGTTGTAGTCGTCGAGGGTAATCGCCCCACCACTGAGGCTAATTTCGTCTGCTCCGAGCTGGGGGCCATTATTTCCCGACACGATCGTGTGGCTCAAGGTCGTCGAACCTTGATTGAGAATGAGACGTAAACCACCACCACTACCGCCACTCAGAGCTACGTTACCGGTAACAGTACTATGGGCAATGTTCAATGTGCCATAGAATGTTCCGAAACCACCACCGAATTTGGCCGTGTTCCCCGAGATAGTACTGTTCAAAATGGTCGCGGTGCCAAGTGCATTGTAGATTCCGCCGCTATTAGAGACAGCCATATTGCCGCTCACGGTGCTGGTAGTAACATTGAGCGTCCCTAAGTTGACAATGCCACCGCCACTAATTGCCGTATTGTCCGAGATCGTGCTGCCGGTAATCGAAAGCGTGGCGGTGCCCCCATTGGCGATGCCGCCGCCATTACCACTGGACGCCGAATTGCCCGAGATCGTGCTGCCAGTAAGCGTCAACTGGCTATTGCTCCACGCGCCGCCACCACGCCCGCTGGGAGCCATGTTGTTTGAGACGGTACTTTCCACAAGTGTCAGATCACCCGTATTCCAAATACCACCTCCTGCATCATTAGTCGCAGTGGTCGCCGTATTGCCGGTAATTACCACACCGGTCAACGTGGTAGTGGCATTTGCATAGTTGCGCAGTCCGCCGCCACGGTCCTCACTGCCGCCGGTGAGCGTGAGCCCGCTGATATCGGCCGTGGTGGTTCCAGTAACACGCATCACCCGTGAGTTGCCACCCGCATCGATAGTAAGCTGACCGGCACCCAGGCCGGTGACGGTCACATCGTCGTTGATCGTCAGTTGACCATTGGCCGGATCGAGGTTGATTGTTCCCGATAAACTGCCATCGAACGTAATCGTGTCTGCACCCGGGTTGGCATTAGTTAGTTCCAAGGCTTCGCGGAGGCTCAGATCGAGGGCCGAATAGTCGCCATCACTCTCGTCGGTTAGCGTGTCGACCACTAGATTGAGCGTCTGTAGTTCATAAGCGCCGATGTCGACACCATTGCCGTCGTCTCTCGCAAACGGAGCGCCACGTTGGTCGTGAGTTTCTACCGACGAACCTGCATCAACCGCCGGGCTACCGGCAACCAACGCATGCGTAAGCGTCGGTCCGCCATTGTAGGCAAGTGTGGTGTTGAGAATCGATGCCAGGGCAGTAGGATCGGTGCCATTACTAGTGGCGGTAATGTCGCTGGCGCCGGCCGAAACTCCTACGACGGCATCACCAGTCGATTTGCTGATATCGCCAAGTAGATTGTTGGCATTCAGATTGATCGTACCCGCGACTCGCATGACCGCCGTGCCGCCATCGGGAGCCGTGTTGCCGGAAACCAAGCTACTGGCAATCGTGATCGTGGCCGTACCACGGCTTAACACGCCGCCACCAAAGTAATCGACCGAGTTGCCGGTAATCGTACTACCCGTGATGGTGGTGGTTCCCGAATCACTGGTCACACCGGCTCCAACTCCAGCCGAGTTGCCGGAGATCGTGCTACCGGTGATCGTGGCAGGACCGTAGCTGTAGATGCCTCCGCCATAAGCAAAGTCGTTGCTGGCCGTGTTGTTCGAAACGGTACTGTCGACAATCGTGATGTCGCCGAAATTGTAAATGCCGCCCCCCGCACCATTGCTGTCTCTGGTAGCCGTGTTGTTGGTAACCGCCACCGCGGTCAAGGTAGTGACTGCTGAAACTCCGTTGCGGATACCACCTCCGCGCTCCTCGATGCCGCCGGTAAACGTCAGCCCGCTGATGTCGACCGTGCCGTCGGTGATATTCAGAACGCGGGAGCCGGTGGCATCGATGGCGAGCACGTCGGCACCAGGGCCAGTGACCGTCACATCGTCGCTGATCACCAATTCCCCCAGCGCAGCCTGCAAAATGATTGTGCCCGCGAGACCGCTGTCGAAGGTGATCGTATCGGCACCCGTATTGATGTTGGTCAGCTCCAGTGCCTCGCGGAGGCTCAGATCATTGGTCGAATAGTCCCCATCACTCTCGTCGGTCAGCGTGTCGACCACCAAGGCGAGTGACTGCACCTCAAAAGCTCCGATGTCGATCGTGCCACTCTCGCGCACGAAGGGCACACCGCGCTGATCGTTGGCCAGCGCGGTGGTATTGCCTGCATCAATCGCCGGACTGCCCGTCACCAAGGCATGGGTGGGCGTCGGCCCGCCATTGTCGGCCAGTGAGGTATCGAGAATCGAAGCCAGGGCGGTTGGATTGCTGCCACCATTTGTTGCGGTAATATCGGTCCCTCCCGGGCCGAAGCCTCCTACACTTTGCCCCGTCACAATGGAGTTGTCGCCGAACAGATTGTAGTCGTTCACAACGATGGCGCCGCCAGAACGCATCACGTCGGAGCCGTTGACCGCCGTGTTGCCCGAGATCAAGTTGTGTCCCAGGACCACGACGCCCGAATTCTGCGAGATGCCGCCGCCGAGGGCGCCGGTGCTGTTGCCGTAGAACGTGTTGTGATAGAGATAGCTGCCGCCGTTGAAATTCCGCAGTCCACCACCAGCGAATGCGGAAGTGTTGCCACTGATCGTGCTGTTGGTCATCGTCAGCGTACCGGTGTAGTTGAGGATCCCACCGCCCCAGGCGTTGCCCATCGGCGCCATGTTGCCCGAGATTGTGCTGCCGGTGATTGTCATCGTGCCGAGATTCGCAATTCCGCCCCCGGCCAGGACCGCACCATTGGTGGCCGTGTTGCCTGTGATCACCAGGGCATCCAGGGAAGTCGTGGTTCCTGCAGCCGCAAAGATGCC
>Ga0315338_1000688_pt1 | contig 63738 bp, 60 predicted proteins | sample ASW8metaG_FD_204518 | JGI IMG/M metagenome (GOLD analysis project Ga0315338, IMG submission 204518) | Ammonia-oxidizing marine archaeal communities from Monterey Bay, California, United States - ASW #8 | ecosystem: Environmental > Aquatic > Marine > Coastal | place: USA: California | collected...
GTTCCGAGCGAATGCCAAACAGATAGCCGACAAACAGCATCTTGAATAACAACACTGGATCAAGTGCCGGACGCCCGTTATCGGCGCAATACAAATGCGCGACACGGTCATGGATGAAACTGAAATCGATCACCGCGTCGATCTTGCGCAGCAGATGATCCGATGGCACCAGAGATGACAAGGTCACCATCTCCAGTTCTTCCTGATGGGATGTCTTCTTCTTAAGCATCCCTCATTGAATCAAAAGTCCCCGCCAATGGCGAGGACTTTGTCAGCAGTCTGAGGCACCGGGAATTCCGGTGCCTTGTATCTTTGATGTTACGGGTGTCGGGCGGTATTAACCGCGCCCGCATTTCAGCAGCAATTCAGGCATCAAGCCCTGATTGCCCATAAACACAGACTGGACAGCACTTGTAACGGTATAGGTGGTGGTCTGTTCGTCGACCAGCGGGTCATACAGGCCCGATGTCTCAAGAACCAGTGACATCACACCATCACGCTTGATCCGAAGGGCTGCGAAACCATTGGCGTATTCGCTGCGCGCACATTCTTTACCAAGAATCTGATCAAAATTTCCGACCAGTGCATAGCGCGGGTTTTCCATCAGATGGTCGCGTTTGACAACCGATGACGCCTTAAGACCTACTTTGGGGATGTATTTGCCAAACCGGGTTTGTGACTGAACGATATAGCCATCCGGGAAATAGACCGCGACGTCTTCTGAAAGCAAGATGCGATCACCGATAACCTGACCCGATCGCAGCAACGCCTTGATGCGCTTGCCCGGAATTTCACCAGAAAATGCGTTAAACCGCAGGAACTTTCCGTCACCGCGCTGATCAGCAAAATATTTCTCAAAGGGCATAACCGGCGTAACGTCAGCAGATTGCGCAACCCGCGGTGAAACAACCGCCATCATCACCATGCCCAACACGGCACAGCATGCACGTCGAGAAAAGACCAACTTCAAGGCCCCCATTATACGCCCCCGCCTTTAGCTCTTTGGTATAAATCTACAGCAGACATTATGCAGATTAGCGCCAATTTCAACTGCAATTACGCCAAAAAGTTTTTGTTTCCCAAAACCACATACAAAAACAACGAGGTGGCACTATGCCACCTCGTTGCCGAAGATTTGGTAAACGTCGTCGATTAGTCGACGGAGATCGTCACACGACGGTTACGCGGCTCACGAACACCATCCGGAGTCGGGATAAGGAGTTCACCCTCACCAACCGCATCGGTGTCAACAGAGTCGCCTTTAATACCGCGACCGGTCAACTCACTCAGTGCTGCCGCAGCACGACGCTCGGACAGTTTCAAGTTGTAGGCTGCTGCACCCGAAGAATCGGCGTGACCAACAACATTGATGTTGCCCATGCTCTGTGCCCACTGCTCAGCAGCGGCATCAAGAACACGTTCGGAAACCGGCGTGATTGCAACGCTGTCAAAATCGAAGAAGATCGTGAACAGACGGCTTTCTGTCGGCGCGGCTGCAGCAACCGGAGTTGCCATTTCTTCTTTACGAAGTTCAGCCATCGCTGCTTCGAAATCTTTCCAGCACTGGCTGATCAAATCATTCTGCCAGCCTTCTTCACTTTCTTCGATCCAGCAATCAAAGCGCGCCTGCGCGATTGCTGCGGTCTCAGGTTTTTCTTCACGTTTGCCGTCATCCAAAAGCGCGATCAGCTCATCACGAACTGCACGTTTCTGGGCGATCTCTTCATCAGAGAAACGCCAGTTGGCCGGATCTTCTGGAAGAAGTGTTTCGTTTTCTGCAACTTTGCCTGCTTTCTTGGCAAAGAAATCAGCATCGAAGAAGTCATACCATTCATCAGCTTCACGCTGCGCATAGGCAATGTATTCTGCCTTAAGCGCCTTACCAAAGCTGGTTGACGGCTCTTGACCAGAAATCGCGCTGGAAACAGAGTTGCCATAGGTCAGCGGGTTACCGCCGTAGGCAACCGCAGTGCCTGAGTTGTCGACACTGCTACACGCGCTCAGCATTGCAACACCGCCGAGAGCGAAAAGAACGGAAGAACGAAACTGCATGTCTTACCCCTGTCGTTTAGGTTGTTATTAGATTAGCAATATATCACCAAAGATGGTTATATTATGACGTAAAACGCACGAAAACACGATCTGTTCCATAGCGATAGTTACATTTTGGTGTTCTTGGCTACTTTTCAACAGCCACTAAACCTGTATTGTTGAGTATCTCATACAGACGTATGAGTAGCAATCAATACAACAATGACACGGAGCGGACGAGGTTCATATGCTTGAAACCGATGTTGCAACGATCACAGAAGCGCTGAAATCCTTCGCTTTGGGCTTCGGCCTGGATATTCTGGGCGCAATCATTCTTCTTATCGCGGGCTGGTGGGTCGCAGGACGTGCCGCGGCACTTGTCCGCCACTCACTCAAGAACGCCAAATTTGTCGACTCAACATTAAAACCATTGGCCGCAAGCATCGCGCGCTACACGGTTTTAATTTTTGTCCTGATCGCCGTTCTGTCGAACTTCGGTGTGCAAACTGCAAGCATCATCGCCGTACTCGGTGCTGCCGGCCTGGCCATTGGTCTGGCCCTGCAAGGGACCCTGTCAAATATCGCCGCTGGCGTCATGATCCTTGTGCTGCGCCCGCTTAAGGTTGATGAGTTTGTCGAGGCTGGCTCTGTTTCGGGAACCGTTGTTGAAATCACGCTGTTTACGACCTTGCTAAAAACGCCGGACGGCGTCTTTATCTCGGCCCCGAATTCGCAGATCTGGAATAGTGCTATCAAAAACTATTCGCGCAACCCGACCCGTCGCCTCGATATCAAGGTTGGTATTTCCTATGACGATGACGTCGATGCCGCCCTTGATTTCCTCAAAAACCTTGTCGCATCTGATGCGCGCGTTCTCAAGGATCCCGAACCGATGAGCTTCGTCGCCAATCTTGGTGAAAGCTCGGTTGATCTGACCGCACGTGGCTGGGTCGCAACGTCTGAATTCTGGCCGACTTTCTGGGATCTTAGCCGCCGGTCGAAAACCGAACTTGAAGCTGCTGGCTTCTCTATTCCGTTCCCGCAGCGCGACTTGCATATCAAGGAAACGGCCGAAGCGGCCAGTGCGGCAAAACCCGCAGCCAAGCCTGCGGCAAAGGCTCCTGCGAAAAAACCGGCACCGCGTTCAAGCGCCAGCACAGCGAAAACCGCAACCAAAACAGCCGCCAAATCGACAACGGCCCGCAAAACAGCAGCTTCGAAAGCAACACCGCCCAAAAGCTGACCTGACTTTAAAATTTAATTTTGAAAAGAGGCCCACTTGGGTCTCTTTTTTTATATCCATCTTTATGCCCGGCACCCGACATGGGGGCCCGACATCGGCAATGCCGGGCAACGTAGTATCCCGCTGTTACCCGCACCCGATCAAATAAGCCTATAGTTCAAAGATCAAAAACCCGCGGGAGGATAAAAAATGTCTGCAAAGAAAATTCTGATGATCGTTGGCGACTATGCCGAGGATTACGAAACAATGGTTCCGTTCCAGACCCTGCTGGCTGTCGGCCATCACGTTGATACGGTCTGCCCGGATAAAAAGGCTGGCGACAGCATTGCCACCGCCATCCATGATTTTGAAGGCGATCAGACCTACAGTGAGAAACGCGGCCATAACTTTGCACTCAATGCAGATTTTTCTGCGGCACGTGCGGAAAACTATGACGCAATTCTGATCCCCGGTGGGCGTGCCCCGGAATATCTGCGCCTGAACGAAGATGTCATTCGTCTTGTCCGTGATTTCAACGATGCCGACAAACCAATTGCTGCTGTTTGTCATGGCGCGCAACTTCTTGCCGCGGCTGACATCCTTAAAGATCGCCGTGTATCAGCCTACCCGGCCTGTGCACCCGAAGTAAAAATGGCCGGTGGCACCTATGCCGATATCGCCATTGATGACGCCTGCGTTGATGGAAACCTTGTGACCGCCCCGGCATGGCCCGCCCACCCTAAATGGATGGCAGCCTTCCTTGTGGTTCTGGGCACCGAAATCAAATTGTGATCGCGTGTCGCCCAATCGCTGATTGCGCTTGGGCGACATTTGCCTGACCATGGCCCTGTAAAAAGAAAAGCTGTCGACCCAATATAACCGACAGCACTTTCAGGAAAGGCCATCAATATGTGTCAAATATATTCCGGCACCGAACCCGAACTGTACCAGTGCGTAAGCCGGTCTATTCGGATGAATGGTGTTGTCACCAGCCTGCGCCTTGAATTGCGCTTCTGGCAAATTCTCGATGAAATCGCAGCAGGCGAAGGATTTAGCACCCCACAGTTTTTGGGTAAAATCCACGACGAAGTCTTCACCCAACGCGGCGATATTCCCAATTTCGCATCCTTGATGCGGGTCATCTGTACGGTATATCTGGAAAAACAGGCCGGACTTCACGCAGGCCCACACAACAACGCCGCCGAATCCCGGCTGGTGAGCTAAACGGTATTATTTGGAAAACAGACTCTAGTTCAGCCAGGACGACAATTCGCGCGAACTAAACCCGCCGCTGCTCATCATCGGTGGATTGACCGTGCGTTTTAAGGTCTGTTCTGCGGGTTTGATGATGCTATTGCGACGGTGAAGGCCTGCCGCAACACCAAAATCAATTTGCGTGCCTGCCGCCATATCCTTGATTGGACGTGACGCTGCATTTATCGGCGTTTGGGGTGCTGGCTGCTTTTGCTTGGCTTCGTAAATCCAGCGCAGTTCCTGCTTTAACGTTTGGTACTCCGGGGTGTCGGGTGCGGAATTAACCTCGTTAACAATCTGAAGCTTGACCATCTGCGGAAACTGATCAAGACGTTCAAGCAGCATGAATTTCACACTTGGCCGCACTGCATCGGATCGCATCAATTTCATCACCAGACGGCGATATATATCGATGCGCAGATTGCCGTTCGATGCCAGTTCAATAAACTCTTCGACAAATTCACGCGCAACCATTTTGCCGTCAAGCAAGGCGCGAAGGTTTTCGGCCATCGCCCGGCGATAGGATTCACGAATTTCGACAACGTGATTGGATGCGCGCGTGCGCACCAGATGAAATGCTTCCGGGCTAAAGGCATTCTTGGTCAGAAGCTTGGCGCAATCGGCCACCAGTTCGTGTTTGGTGGCATCAGAAACCACTTCAAACACGCCAGTAATCAGTTCTTTGCACTTTGCATGTGGCCCCATACGAATGGCCGCGGCAAGTGCCATCGGGCTTTCCGGATCACGGGTCGCAATCACCGCCAGTGCAATCGGATCATCATACTGCATCAAGGCCAGATCATTGCTCAGCAAGTGTTCAGGCATCAACAAACGCAACTGCTTGGCAGCGCCCATCACCGTAAGCGGCTCTCTGCTTTGATAACTTTCCTTGATGTTGAGCGCGTATTTCAGCCCTTCATAGGAAATGCCGTGATTGTTGCTCATGGCATTCAGTCTCCCTTTCGACCCTTGGGCCGACTATCAGAGACCAATCCTTCAATGCCACTTCCCTTGCGGGTCCGGCGGCTTTGTCCGATGCTTTCACGCGGTTTTGCTTCACGCGCGGCTGCATCTGGTTCTTTTTCGACGCGCGGCTTGGACACTGATGGCTTCATATCGTTAAAGAAATCGATATACCAATCCATATCCGTCGTCGCCAGGGCATAGCGCCCGCCCGCAGCCGGGCTTTCGATACTGGCTTCCGGAATGCCACTGCTAAGCTGCAAGACAACCGCAGACGGTGCGGTCATCCCCGAACGCCATGCCAATGCGGTAATTGCGCGCGCACTGCCGGAATCAAGAATTTTGGATACGACAACCACCGGCAGCTGGGCATAATGCCCCAGCGCCTGCACCACCAGCGCATCCTCGTTGCGCGACAGCGCATCAAGAACATACTGGTCAATTGTCATCTGGGTATTTGATGCGACTTCCTCGCTGTGGTCTTCCATCTGACCATCAGAAATATCGACCATCATGCCATCGGCCGGATCGTGGGCCGGCATGCGGTTTTCAAACCGCGCCTTTTCGATCCGCTGGCGCACAGATTGGCGCATGGCGCGCGCAACTTCGGTCCGCATACGCCCCTGTTCAACCAATGTGTCAAACAGCGACGCCATGATAAAATGCGCAATCCGGCGTTGTGCCTGCCGTGAAATACGGTTTTGTCCGCCCAACAAGTCGTTTGCCGGTGCGGCTGGTTTCTTTTCAAGACGCTCGGCGAAATGCGGGGCCAGTGCCACAACATTGCGCGGTGCTTCGTCGGACGACAACAGACGGTTCAAAAGACCGCCCTTCTCTTTTTCGGACTTTTGTTCAATCAGACGCGCCTTTGCGGCGGCTTTCTGCTCGGAACGTGCCCGTTCCGAAGCGGTCTGAACAAATTCACCGCGACCGCGCATGACATCAAGAAAATCCGAATCGCTCAGAAGTTCGATATATTCACCAATCGATACCCGGCCAATCGCCTGAATATCCTGACGCAGGCGCGTTGCGGCCTGACGGGTCATATAAGGTGTATGGCCAAGTTCCTGATCAATCAGCGCAATGACCTGCGGGCGATAACAATCGCCCATATTGGCAATGGCCGCCACGAACTCATCAACCATTGTCAATCGTTCGGACGGGCTGACATCGGCAAGATGGCGGCGCAGGCGCCGGGCAACATCCATGCGAACGTCGCTGTCAAAATCCGGTGAGCTGTCTTCATCGTCTTCCGCGTCGGCCATTTCCGATGAAAGGCGCGCAGCATGTTCAAGTGCCGAAAGATTGGGAATATCGTCGGTGGACTGTTTTCGGGGAATCCGGCGTGCCTGTGCGTTGGCCTGATCTGCACCAAAGGCATCAGGTGCAACAGTACGGACCGTTTGTGCAAGGTCACGAAGCTTCGCCGTGGCTTTATCATCAAGCCCCGCGTCACCCGTATTTTTTTGCCGATTGAACATCCAACTCAGCATTGTCGCAGCAATTCCCCTGGTCCCGTGCCTTGCGGCAGGTCGGTGTTAACAACCGTCAACACCCTGATTTTATTATTGTGTCAGCGCAGTTTAAACAGAACTTGGCGCGCTTCACAACCTGACCGATCGTCTATCCTCGGCTCCCCATTTGCAACCATCACATATCATCAGATACATGCCTGATTACCGATCAACTATCGACGGAAAGACTCAAAAAAACATTAACAATACAGAGGCCTATAGAAGAACCACCTAAAACCCCACGCCCCGCCACGCCAAACCAGTCTTTCCGGCCTGTTTTAGACCACAGCACGTCCTCGTCGCCCAAAAGCCAGACAAAGAAAAACGGGCGGCCCTGAAAGCCACCCGTTTTGATAAATCGGCAAACAAACGTCAAAGACGCCGTTAGCTAACCCATGCAATGCGCAGGATGTTGGTTGCACCGGGCGTCCCAAACGGCACACCTGCAGTGATCACCAACGAATCCCCGACCTTGGCGAATTCTTCGCGCTGGGCAACTTCACATGCAATGCCAACCATTTCTGCGAAGTTCGTCGCATCACGGGTAAACACCGCATGCACACCCCAGCACAACGTCATCCGACGTGCGGTCTGGATTTTCGGCGTCAGGCCCAGAATTGGAACTTCCGGACGCTCACGCGCGGCACGAAGCGACGTCGAACCCGACGTGGTATAGGTCACAACAGCCTTGGCACCAATGGTCCCCGCCACCTGACGGGCAGCAGCACTGATGGCATCAGGGGAATTGTGTTCCGGATCCGGACGATTGGCATCGCGCAGACGATAATAAAGCTCGTCCTCTTCGACCCGCACCATAATACGGTCCATGATCGAAACGGTCTCAAGCGGATATTTACCCACCGCACTTTCCGCAGACAGCATCACCGCATCGGCACCATCATAAATCGCAGTGGCAACGTCGGAGGCTTCGGCACGGGTCGGGGTCGGGTTTGACACCATCGAGTCAAGCATCTGGGTCGCAACAATCACCGGCTTACCGGCTTCGCGGCAGGCCTTGATGATGCGTTTCTGCAAGATCGGCACGTCTTCTGGCGGGCATTCGACACCAAGGTCGCCACGGGCAACCATGATGATGTCCGACAGATCAACAATCTCGGCAAGATGCTCAATCGCCTGCGGCTTTTCCAGTTTGGAAACGATGGCCGCACGGCCCTGAATGATTTTGCGGGCTTCGGCAACATCTTCAGGACGCTGAACGAATGACAGCGCCACAAAATCAACGCCCATTTCCAGACCGTAATCAAGATCGATACGGTCTTTTTCGGTCAACGGTGACATCGGCAACATGACGTCAGGCAGGTTAACGCCCTTACGGTTGGACAGCGGCCCACCGGTGATCACGGTACATTCTGCGGATTTGTCATCGCATTTTTCAACACGCATGCGCAGCTTGCCATCATCGAGCAAAAGATTTGCGCCCGGTTTCAGGGCTGCGTAAACCTCGGGATGCGGCAGGGAAACGCGCTTTTTGTCACCCGGCTTTTTGTCCATGTCGAATTTGAACGTATCACCAGCCGCAAGTTCGATCTGCTCATCGGCAAAGGTCCCGACGCGAATTTTAGGACCCTGAAGATCCATCAAAACCCCGATCGGACGGCCGAGTTTGGATTCTACAGCGCGGATTGCTTCGAAACGTTCTTGGTGTTCTGCATGTTCACCATGCGAAAAATTCAGCCGGAAAACATCTACACCTGACTTTACGATCTTCTCCAGCATATCTGGATGAGAGCTCGCTGGCCCCAGGGTTGCGATGATTTTCGCCTTACGTTGACGGCGCATCGGCTAATACCTCTTGTTATTTGGGTTACACATGAGCCCTTCCGCTTCGGCCTGCATCTGCGGCGAGGCGTCAAGGCGTCCTGATCTTTTCTGGGGGTATCCCCTTAATAGTCAATAAGCCCCGCTTTGAACAGGGACTTTTCACTAAATGCCTTTACAAAAATGTGATTTTTCACTGGACAATTACAAGGAGCACCTTCTTAAAAGACCTGATAGCATGCGCAACGCCGCGTAAATGTGACACGCTGATTAATCTGATACACCTTTGGCAACAGGGCCCCTTTTCATGAGCAAATGGCACCATCGCTTTCTTGGTCTTGCGGCACATATCGCAGACTGGTCAAAGGACCGCAGCACGCAGGTTGGTGCGGTTGTCATCGGCCCCAAAAAGGAAATTCGGGCTGTTGGCTATAACGGTTTTCCGCGCGGTGTCGATGACACCGTCGAACGTCGCCATCAACGCCCGGAAAAATACGCCTATACCGAACACGCCGAACGCAACGCCATTTACAATGCCAGTTATACCGGCACATCGCTTGATGGCTGCGCGCTGTATGTAACGCATTTCCCCTGCTGCGACTGCGCACGTGCAATCATTCAGGCGGGCATCGCCGAAGTTTTTGTAGATAAAAGCAAACTGACCGACGATTTTCTTGAACGTTGGGAACAGGATATGAAAATTTCGACTGAAATGTTCGAAGAATCGGGGGTTGCGGTGCAGGTCATTGATGAAGAAGGCGCAACCGAACCCCTGAAATAAAACAGCCTCCCCCTTTACTCCGGGAACGACAGCCCAATATGATGGGCTGCTCTCTTGGGCACGAGCAAAAAACACAAGAAACTGAAACGTCATTTGTTCAATACCTTCAACTGTCTGCGCGTCAGTATTTGTCAGAATTCAGCTCGGATTTCCGATCTGTTTGCACTTGCTGGAAACCAGACAAAGGTATAAGGGTTTAAGACCAACAGCACACTAGGGGTTTGGTGCTGTTCCCCTGAACACCGACGCATTTCGTGATGATGCTCAGGAAGCAAGGCTGGATGAACGCAAAAATCGACTTTAGTAAAATCAGTTTTCTGATTGTAGACGGGGATAAGATTTCCGCACAGGTTGTGTATGATACCCTCGCATATCTTGGTGCCAGTCATATTCAGCGGGTTAAGACACCCAATGACGCCTTTGACGTGCTACGCCGCGAACAGATTGACATTGTTGTCTGCGAATGGCGGCTACGTGGTATGGACGGACTGGAATTCCTCGATGTCATGCGCAATTCGACCAACTCACCAAACCGCTTTATCCCCGTGATCATGCTGACCGCACATTCCGAAATGAAGTATGTGACGACAGCACGCGATCTTGGAATTACAGAATTTCTTGCAAAACCCTTCAATGCCAAGGCACTGTATAGTCGCTTGGTTTCGGTCATCGCGCGACCACGACGTTTCATTAATACCGGAACGTATTTTGGTCCCGATCGGCGCCGTCGACAGGTACAATTCGACGGTCCTGACCGAAGGGAACTGTAACGGATGACACATTATGACTGGGGAAGCGGAGCAATCGTGACACCAGAAGAACCGAAGAAAAAGAAAAACGTACAGATCATTCCGGCTCAGACAGACCTGAAGCGGCGTGCTGTGAATTTCGTCAAGGGGTTCGACATTAATTTGTCCCCCGAACAGCTCGAAGAACTCGAAAATGTTGTTCAGCGCAGCACAGAGACCTTTGTGCGCGACGTCGGCAAGGAACTTATGGATTGCCGCAAAATTGTCATCGGCGCGCTGGGCGATAAATCCAGGCGCCCGGAGGCTGTTGCGGCCTGCGGTGACCTTGCCTATTCGGTAAAGGCCCTTGGTGGCACGTTCCAGTATCCCCTGATGACCCAGATTGCAAAATCAATGGAAAGCTTCGTCGCGGACCGCACAACGGCGAACGAAAAACAGCTTCTTGTGTCGCAGCTTCATATTGATTCTCTCTATGTCATTCTGGCAAGCCGCGTCACCGGGTTTGGAACAACTGTCGAACAAGCCACCGTTGCCGCCCTGACCAAACTTGCCGAACGCTATGAACTGCCACGCGAATAACGATCCGGCGGACAAAGCCATATTGCCCCCCCCTGACACGCGATCAATCATCTTGCTGCACGCTATAAATAATTGTCTGGACTGACGCACCAGAAACGGCAAAGGCGCATTTCACGGGTCGGGTTAAACTTTTGCGCGAGACGGTAAAGAAAATTACTTTTCGCACTCAAAAAGCCCTTGCCACAGCGCACAGCCACTTATATAAACCGCGCCACACACCATGCGGGTGTAGCTCAGTTGGTTAGAGCGCCGGCCTGTCACGCCGGAGGCCGCGAGTTCAAGTCTCGTCACTCGCGCCATTCCCTCCAAATGGGAATGAAACAAAAAAGCACCACGGTTTTACCGCTGGTGCTTTTTTGTTTTTCAATGTCTGCCGACGGCTCTTTGGCGGCATTGATCCCCATTCAAACCAAATCCACCGGCATGCCTCCGGAACGACATCACATATGGTCGTTGACGGTTTTTCATCCCCTGCAACAGCTCCCTTAATCCACGCAATTTGACCGTCAAAAACATACAAAATTCGCCACGCAAGTTTGGCCCATAACACATTGAAACAAAGCAATATTTCCACGAAACCCCGGAACAAGACCTGCAAGGTTCATTTTTTTGCAAAAAAGCCCTTGCCACAGCGCACTGCCGCTTATATAAACCGCGCCACACACCATGCGGGTGTAGCTCAGTTGGTTAGAGCGCCGGCCTGTCACGCCGGAGGCCGCGAGTTCAAGTCTCGTCACTCGCGCCATTCCCTCCCAATGGGAATGAAACAAAAAAGCACCACGGTTTTACCGCTGGTGCTTTTTTGTTTTTGGCCGATTTCATGCGCCGGTTCACACCAAAAGTGTCGGCATTGTTTTTCTTTGAAATTTCGGCCAGAAAACACTTGCCAGCAGACAGCGGTATTTATATAAACCGCGCCACGCACCGCGCGGGTGTAGCTCAGTTGGTTAGAGCGCCGGCCTGTCACGCCGGAGGCCGCGAGTTCAAGTCTCGTCACTCGCGCCACTCTTTTTCAAGAGTGTGCAAAGTCGCTTTTCAAAAGCGGCTTTTTTTGTGTCTGAATCTCCCCTTCCCGGCGGCCCTCATTTTTTGCGTCTGTCATTATACCGGCCCAAACGCCCGAAATTCACAACCGATACGCGAACACATCTGAATCCACACCGCCATTGCGTGGAATTCAGGCAATCCTGACCGTCTGGTCATTGATTAATCGTATAATTTATGCTCAGCTTCGCGAACAACAGACAACGATCTTGCAGGCCGCCCCACTTTCAGGTGATGTGAATTTTTCAGATACCATTTCATGCTGGTGTCTGAAACACGCATTGCTCAGGCCTGCTGTCCCACAACAACAAAACGGGAGGCGCATCATGCGCAAATTTATTGCAGGGCTGGTCATGGGGACCGCGCTCATAACGACGCCATTGGCAGCACAGGCCGACACGCCGAAAAACGCACTAGTCATGGCCTTTGCCATTGATGACATGATCACGCTTGATCCGGCCCAGATGTTCGAATTCACCGGTTTGGAATATGCCGGCAATACCTATGATCGGCTGATCGGGTACGATAATGACGACGTGTCAAAAATCTATGGCGTCATCGCTGAAAGCTGGGATGTTTCAGAAGATGGCAAAACCTTCACCTTTAAAGTCCGTGATGGCATCAAATTCGCTTCGGGCAACGACCTGACTGCCGAAGACGCCGCTTTCTCGTTACAGCGCGTGGTGATTCTTGACGGCTCACCGGCCTTTATTCTTGGTCAGTTCGGCCTTACCCCGGACAACGTCAAAGAAAAAATCTATGCGACCGACGCATCAACGCTGGTCATGGAACTCGACAAGCCTTATGCACCAAGTTTCGTGCTCTATTGCCTGACCGCAGGTATTGGTTCTGTTGTCGATAAGAAAGAAGTCCTCGCTCACGAAGTCGATGGTGATCTTGGGGCAGACTGGATGAAAACCAACTATGCTGGTTCGGGTCCATTCGCATTGAACAAATGGACTGCCGGACAAAGCCTCAGCCTGACGGCAAATGAAAATTACTGGGATGGTGTGCCGGAAATGAAGCGCGTCATCATCCGCAACGTCAAAGAAGCCGCATCCCAGCAGTTGCTTCTGGAAAAAGGCGATATTGATATTGCCCGTAACCTTGAAGCCGATCAGTTGGCATCAATCAAGGGTGATGACGACATCAAGATCATGTCAAAGGGCAAAGGTGCGCTTTGGTATCTTGGCCTGTCGCAGAAAAATGAATATCTGTCCAATCCGAAGGTCCGCGAAGCCCTGAAATACCTTGTCGATTACAAGGGTATTTCTGAAACCATCCTCGCGGGTCGTTCCCAGATCCATCAAGCATTCCTGCCCGAAGGTTTCCTTGGGGCATATAACGAAAATCCATACAGCCTGAACATCGAAAAAGCCAAGGAACTGTTGGCCGAAGCTGGTCTTGCCGATGGGTTCAGTGTCACCATGGATACACGTAACACCACATCGATCATGGCGATGGCACAGTCGATCCAGGCAACCTGGGCGCAGGTGGGCATCAACCTGGAAATCATTCCGGGCGATGGCAAACAGACCCTGACCAAATACCGCGCCCGTCAGCACGATATCTATATCGGCCGCTGGTCCCCGGATTATCAGGATCCGCAAACCAATGCATCGACCTTTGCTTGGAATCCGGATAATTCCGACGATGCAACTGCAAAGCCTCTAACTTGGCGCAACTCATGGAATCCCGGCCCCCTGACTGACGAAGTTGACCAAGCCATTCTAGAGCGTGATGGAGACAAACGTGCAGAAATGTATGTTGATCTGCAGAAAAAGGTGCTTGAGGATGGTCCATTTGTGATCATGTTCCAGGAAACTGAAATTGCTTCCATGCGCAAGAATGTCAACAACCTCGTCCTGGCTCCGTCATTCGATAACAACAGTTATCGCTTTGTCACCAAAGACTAATTTTTGACTAAGGAGACAACGGTCGTAATGTCCGCTGTTACACGCAAAAACCGGGGCGGGCGCACACGCGCCCGTCTCTTTTCCGGCAAGGCAGGAAGCTTCCTGCGCATTGTCTTTTCGCTGGCCATTACATTCTTTGGCCTGCTTCTGGTCACATTTTTGATTGGCCGCGTTCTACCGATTGATCCGGTTCTGGCCGCAGTCGGCGACCACGCATCCCAAAGCACCTATGACCGCGTACGCGAAGAAATGGGGCTTAACCTGCCACTTTGGCAGCAATTCTTTATTTATATATCCAATGTCCTTCAGGGGGATTTCGGCACGTCTGTTCTGACGTCGAACCCGGTTCTTGAAGACATCAAACGCGTTTTCCCCGCCACCCTTGAACTGGCAACCATTGCCACCATTATCGGTGTGATCCTAGGTATCCCGGCGGGCGTTTTTGCCGCGATCAACAAAGGGAAATGGCCTGACCACGTTGTCCGTGTGATTGGCCTTGCCGGTTATTCGATGCCGATTTTCTGGCTCGGCCTGATGGGGCTTCTGGTTTTCTATATGAAACTTGACTGGGTTGCGGGGCCCGGTCGCCTTGATGCGTTCTATGTCGATTTTATCGAACCGACCACCGGTTTGATGCTGGTCGACACCCTGATCGAAGGCGACATGGATCTGTTCTGGAATGCGGTGTCACACATCATTCTGCCCGCATCCATCCTTGCCTATTTCTCACTGGCTTATATTGCCCGCATGACCCGATCCTTCATGCTTGAACAGCTTAGTCAGGAATACATCCTGACCGCACGGGTTAAAGGCATCTCCGAACATCGCATCATCTGGCGCCATGCACTGGGCAACGTCATGGTCCCACTGGTCACCGTGATTGCGCTGTCATATGCCAACCTGCTCGAAGGGTCGGTTTTGACCGAAATCATCTTTGCCTGGCCCGGTCTTGGCCTGTACATCACCAATTCACTGCTCAATGCCGATATGAATGCAGTTCTGGGTGGAACTGTTGTCGTGGGTGCCGTCTTTATCAGCGTGAACATGCTGTCTGACGTGCTCTATCGCTTCCTCGACCCACGGGCACGGAGATAACACCATGACCACACAAATCTCCACCGCAAAACCCGGCCTGAAACAGTGGCTGACATCCGACACCCCGCAATCGCGCTGGCAGGCCAAATGTGGCCGCGCGTGGCTGGGCTGGATCAAGTTTTCCGAAAACAAACTTGCCATGGTCGGGCTTTCAGTTGTGGTCGGCCTGATCCTTGTCACAATTTTTGCCCCGCTTCTGGCACCCTATGACCCACTGGCCGCAGATTTGACCAATCGCATTCAGCCCCCTGGGGCCGAGCACTGGTTTGGCACCGACCAGTTGGGCCGCGATATTCTGTCGCGTCTGATTTACGGCGCGCAATATACCCTGCTTATCGTTGGGCTGGTCGCCATCACTGCCGCCCCGCTTGGCCTTCTGGTCGGCACCGCTGCCGGTTTCTTTGGTGGCTGGATTGATGCGGTCTTGATGCGCATCACTGACGTTTTTCTGGCATTCCCGAAACTGATTTTGGCACTGGCCTTTGTTTCCGCACTCGGACCGGGGATTGAAAACGCCATTCTTGCCATCGCGATTACCGCGTGGCCGCCCTATGCCCGTATTGCACGCGCAGAAACCATCACAGTGCGCAAAGAAGACTATATCGAAGCGGCCCGTCTTCAGGGCACCTCGAACTTTGCCCTGATCATTGGTCACATCACTCCGATGTGCATGAGCTCGCTTGTCGTGCGTGTCACCCTTGATATGGCAGGCATGATCCTGATTGCGGCCGGTCTTGGCTTCCTCGGTCTTGGTGCACAACCGCCAATGCCTGAATGGGGGGCGATGGTGTCTGATGGGCGTCAGTTCCTGCTTGAACAGTGGTGGGTTGCCACCGTACCGGGGCTTGCCATCTTTGTTGTCAGTCTGGGCTTTAACCTTCTGGGTGATGGCCTGCGCGATGTTCTTGATCCACGCGGAGGGGATTGATCATGAGTTCCGAAACCCTTCTGACCGTCAAAAACCTTGAAGTCACGTTCAACACGCCAAAGGGCAAAGTCCATGCCGTACGCGGTGTGTCGTTTGACCTTGGTCGTGAACGTCTTGGCATTGTTGGCGAATCCGGGTCGGGAAAATCCCAGACCGGGCGCGCCATCCTTGGGCTGACGGCGGCAAACGGCGCCATAACGGCTGAAAAAATGCAGTTTCGCGATGTCGATCTTGCCAATCTGACGCCAAAGCAATGGCGCAAGGTGCGTGGTGCGCGCATTTCCATGATCATGCAGGACCCGAAATATTCGCTTAATCCTGTCATGACCATTGGCGATCAGATTATCGAGGCCTACCGCGAACACCATAAGGTCAACGCCAAGGAAGCCCGCCTTCGCGCCCTTGAAATGCTCGAAGCCGTCAAAATCCGTGATCCGGAACGGGTATTTAACGCCTACCCGCACGAAACATCAGGCGGCATGGGACAACGCGTGATGATTGCCATGATGCTGATCCCCGATCCGGAACTGATCATTGCCGATGAACCGACATCGGCCCTTGATGTGACGGTACAGCTTCAGGTCATGGCTATTTTGGATGATCTGGTGCGCGACCGTGGCATGGCACTGATTTTCATCAGCCACGACTTGCAACTGATCTCAAGCTTCTGCGACCGGGTTCTGGTGATGTATCAGGGCCATGTTGTCGAAGAATTGCGGGCATCCGAACTGCACAACGCCAAACACCCCTATGCCAAGGGCCTTTTGAACTGCTTGCCGAAAATGGATGGCGATCATTCCGATCTGCCGACCCTTGAACGCGAAGCAAGCTGGGCAGAGGGTTAAAAAACACCATGATCGAGATTTCAAAACTCAACGCCTGGTTCGATGACAATCACGTGCTCAAAGACGTCGATATCAGCGTGCCCGCAAACGGATCATTTGGTCTGGTGGGCGAATCCGGGTCGGGTAAATCGACCGTCCTTCGCACCGTCACCGGCCTTGTCGATGACTGGGAAGGCACCATTACAGTCAAGGGTAAGAAACTTGGCCCCAAACGCGACAAGGATTTCTATCGCCTTGCGCAAATGGTGTTTCAGGACCCGTTCGGATCACTGCATCCGCGTCATACCATAGACCGTATTCTGACCGAACCGGTCAATATTCACGGGCTGGGCAATTCCGATGCCCGCGTGGTTGAGGCCCTTACGCAGGTCGGGCTCGATAACGCGTTTCGGTTCCGCTACCCCCATCAGCTTTCCGGCGGGCAGCGTCAGCGTGTGGCGATTGCCCGTGCGCTTATTCTCGAACCGAAAATTCTGCTGCTGGATGAGCCGACATCGGCATTGGATGTGTCTATTCAGGCAGAAGTGCTCAACCTTCTGGGCCGGTTGCGCCGCGACCTTGGCCTGACCTATATCATGGTTAGTCACGATCTCGCCGTGGTGGCACATATGTGTGACGATATCGCCATCATGAACCATGGCCGCATTGTTGAACGGGCCACCGCCGAACAACTTGCCGAAGGCACGCTCGAACACCCCTATTCCCAGCAACTTTATAAGGCCGCTGGCGGATACGACCGTGCGGTTGTCGACACCTTTGTTGATTGGGACTGAACGGAGATACCATGACAAACGCCACCGCCAACAGCTTTGCAACGCCCTTCGCCCCCGCGGACAGCAACCTCACCAATTACCAGCGCAAGCATATCCCGGCCTTCACCTGGGATGCGCATGCCTGCCTGCCGCTTGATGAAAAGACACCGATCGATCTGCTTGATACCTATGTCGCAGGCAAGATTGATTATGTCTGCGTCAATGTTGGCATGGATATGAACTCTGTTGCCCATATCCTGCGCGTGATTGCCGCCTTCCGCGCCAAAATCGCAGCCCATCCCGACAAATACATGCAGATCGAAAAGTTTGAAGACCTCGCCATCGCCAAATCCAAAGGCCTTCTGGGTGTAGGGTTCGACCTTGAAGGGTCCGTCATGCTGCAAAACATGCCCGACATGGTGCCGGTCTTTGCCAAGCTTGGCGTAAAGCAAATCCACTTTGCCTATAACCGCAACAATTCGGTGGCGGGCGGTTGCCATGATGTCGATATGCCCCTCACCGACCTTGGCCGCGAAATGGTCAAATCGGTCAATGCCAGTGGCATGATCATGGATTGTTCGCACACCGGGCGTCAAAGCTCGCTCGATATCATGGCTGTTTCAACCAAACCGGTCGTGTTCAGCCACGCCAACCCCAAGGCATTGGGTGGACATGAACGCTGCATTGATGATGAACAAATCAAAGCCTGCGCCGACACAGGCGGGTTGATTGGTATCTGCGGCTTTCAACGGTTTATCAAATCGCCCAACGCGCCGGAAGTCCCCGATATGATCAAACATATCAACTATGCCGTGAAACTGGTCGGCATTGACCATGTCGGCATTGGCCTTGATACCATGCCCTCGGTTGCCGGTACCAATGACTTCCCGGACGGGGTAAATAAGGACTACTACTGGCCAGCTGCCAGCGGCTATGGCCCCGGTGCAGGCGGTGCGGCGGTGTTTGATCCCCGCAAACTCCCGGCCCTCGCCGATGGCCTGATCGCAACCGGCTATTCGACCGATGACGTCGATAAAATCATGGGTGAAAACTTCATCCGCGTGGCAAAGGCCAGCTGGTAAACCGCATTTACCAAACAGGGGCAGCATACGTTCAGCCGATGTTGCCCCTTACGGTGCCGTGGCAACATCGCCGATCTGTTCGGGCAGATTGATGGCAATCTCTTGCCCGCCAAACCCATGCACCAAATCACGTGCGCGCACTATCACCGATGTTATGCCGTTGGGGATCGCCACACCGGATAACGACCGGGTAAAGGGCTGCTCATTGACATGCGGGTGAGCCAGAATACGCTCGCCAAGCACCGCACCATCGGGCCCAATCACCTGCCACGCATCGGCATAATGATCCCATCCCGTATCGTCATGCGCCACCGTGACGGAAAACCGGTATGTCGCATCGCTCGTTTTGCTGGCTTCAACGCCAACCACATCGGCCTCCCCGGCATGACTGGACGCTGGGTCAACAAAAACCCCACCACACAAACCGAAAAATGCCCAAAGGACGATGCTTTTCGAATTCATCATGGCGGGGCTCCTGTAAAATATAGGCCGACTAGCGACTGACGATGTTAAGCGATGGCTTCATCCTTGCGCACCGGGCGCGGGCGGCCTTCGGCATCGATGGCAACAAAGGTAAAGGTGGCTTCTGTTACCTTGATGCGCGGTGGTTGATTGCGGCGCAGCACCCAGGATTCGAGATGCAGCACAACCGATGTTGTTCCGATCCGTTCGATATCGCCATAGACACAGACAACATCGCCAACATACACCGGACGCAGGAAAGTCATGGCATCCACGGCCACCGTGGCAATACGGCCTTCGGCAATCTGACTGGCCAGAACACCGCCGGCGATATCCATCTGCGACATCAGCCAGCCGCCGAAAATATCCCCGCTGGGGTTGGTATCGGCGGGCATCGCAAGCGTTCGGGTACACAGATCGCCACGCGGCATCGTGTGTTCAGGCATTTGTGTGTTTTCGCTTTCTGTCGCCATCAGGCTAACTCCTGTTAGGGGTACGTTGCTCTTGCGTACCAATTTTTTTATTGGACCTCCCGGTCACGGTTTTCTGCGCCATGCCGCCTAAATTTTGGTCCCCACTCAAGACCACCGCTTGCATTGGACTTAAAAACACATTTTTATGGGTTCGATCTACCGACATATGGTACTCGTTTAGCGCCGAGGTATCCAACCTTAGAGTCCAACCAAAAGCGCCACCATGGAATTTTTGTTTGGGCTCGTGAATATCGATCAACAGATATGCGTTGCTGAGCCTTGTTTTAACACAAAGAAGAAGTGCGTTCCGGGGACATGACCGACCTATTTGAAGACTCAAACCAGTCAACAGACAATGCCTATTCCGCCAAAGACATCGAAGTTCTCGAAGGGCTAGAACCCGTTCGACGCCGCCCCGGTATGTATATCGGGGGCACGGATGATGCTGCCTTGCACCATCTGGTGGCCGAGATTCTCGATAACTCCATGGATGAAGCGGTCGCAGGACACGCCGACTGGATCGAACTGGAACTGAGAACGGACAACACCGTTCTCGTCCGCGATAACGGGCGTGGTATTCCAACCGACCCGCATCCGAAGTTCCCCGACAAATCCGCCCTTGAAGTCATCCTGACCACCCTGCACTCGGGGGGTAAATTCTCGGGCAAGGCCTATGAAACATCCGGCGGTTTGCACGGTGTCGGTATGTCGGTGGTGAATGCCCTGACCGACATGTTCCGGGTTGAAGTCGCGCGTGACCGCAAACTGGTGTTTCAGGAATATTCCAAAGGCACCCCGCTGGGTCCGTTGCAAGACGGCGGTGCGGTTAGCAACCGGCGCGGCACGACGGTCATCTTCCGTCCCGATCCGGAAATTTTTGGATCGCGCTTGAAACTCAAAGCCGCGACAATTTTCCGTATGGCCCGCTCCAAGGCCTATCTCTACAAGGGTGTTGAAATCCGCTGGTCGGTTGATCCGTCATTGCTGACCAGTGACGACCCGACCCCGCAGCAAGAAGTCCTGAAATTCCCCAACGGCATCCTCGATTATCTTGAGATGACGCTAAAGGGGCGCGACCTTGTTACAGAACGTCCGTTTGCCGGTGAAGCAAAGTTCTCCGAAAGTGCCGGGCGCGTGGAATGGGCGATTGGCTGGCCTGAAACCGGCGAAGGCTATTTCCATTCCTATTGTAATACCGTTCCGACGCCGCTGGGTGGCACGCACGAAGCTGGTTTTCGCTATGCGCTGACCAAGGCAATCAAATCCTATGGCGACATGGTCGGTCAGAAAAAGGCATCGGCAATCACCGCCGAAGATGTCTTTGGTGGTGGCTGTGTGATGCTGTCGGTGTTCCTGCCTGATCCGCAATTCCAGGGCCAGACCAAGGAAAAACTCGGCACACAGGGTGCGACCAAACTGGTTGAAACCGCGGTACGTGACCATTTCGACCATTGGCTGACCGGGGATACCGAAAACGCCAAGCGTCTGCTTGAAAACATCATCCTGCGCGCCGAAGAACGTCAGCGCCGCAAGGAAAAAAAGGAAACCAAACGTCAGTCGGCAACGCGCCGTCTGCGTCTTCCGGGCAAACTTTCTGACTGTTCGCGTTCCATCGCGGCCGGTACTGAAATCTTCCTGGTCGAGGGTGACTCGGCAGGTGGTTCCGCCAAGCAGGGCCGTGACCGTGAAACGCAGGCTGTCTTGCCGCTGCGTGGTAAGATTCTGAACGTGGCCTCGGCGACCTACGAAAAGATGATGGCCAATCAGGAAATCAAGGACATGATCGAAGCCTTTGGCTGCGGTTCAGGGAAGGATTTCCGCTTGGCGGACCTGCGTTATGAGCGCGTGATCATCATGACCGATGCGGACGTCGATGGCGCACATATCGCATCCCTTCTGATGACCTTCTTCTATCAGGAAATGCCAGGCCTTATCGAAAACGGCAACCTGTATCTTGCCATGCCACCGCTCTATCGCCTGACACAGGGGGGGAAATCGATCTATGCGATGGATGATGCCGAAAAGGAAGTCATCCTGCACGGCGAGTTTAAAAACCCCGCCAAGGTCGAGATTTCCCGATTTAAGGGTCTGGGTGAAATGCCTCCGCAGCAGCTTCGTGAAACCACGATGGCGCCTAAAAAACGCACCCTTCTGCGCGTAACCCTGCCCGATGCTGCCCTTCCCGATGAACAGGGCCAGACCAAGGACCTTGTCAATCGTCTGATGGGCAAAAAACCGGAACTGCGTTTCCAGTTCATTCAGGAACACGCCCGTTTCGTCGAAGACATCGACGTCTGATCAGAAATTTATGTTCATGAAAAACCCGGCCATGTGTGCCGGGTTTTTTGTCCGCTTTCCCCGTTCGCAACCAAACAGGATCGCATAATGTCGCACGATTATGCCGCCATCCTCGAACAGATTGCCGACCATGTTGCCACAGAAGACTTTGGTGACGCGCGCAAGGCTGATTACATCCCCGCCCTGTCGGACGTTCCTGACGATCACTTTGCCATGGTGATTTGTGGCACCGACGGACAGGAATTTACCATCGGTCAGGCAGACCAGTCGTTTTCAATCCAGAGCATTTCAAAAATGTTCGCACTTGTGCTGGCACAGCGTGCCCATGGCGACCAACTCTGGCAGGCGGTGCGCCGCGAACCATCCGGGTCGGCGTTCAACTCCCTGATCCTGCTTGAACAGGAAAATGGCATTCCGCGTAATCCGTTCATCAATGCCGGGGCCATTCGGGTCGCCGACCTGATCACATCGCGTTACGCCAATCCGGATCGCTCCGTTGCGGAATTTCTCGGTCAACTCTGTGGCAATCCCGATATCCGGGTCGATAACACTGTGTATCTTTCCGAAGATCAGCACGGTGATCGCAACCGCGCGATTGCCTATCTGATGAAAAGTTTTGGCAAACTCGACAACCCGGTCGAAGACGTGGTGCGTGCTTATTTCAAACAATGCTCGGTCGCAATGACCGCGCGTGAAATGGCGCGGGCGTCTTTCTTCCTTGCCAACAAGGGTGTGGGCATTGATGGCCTCACGGTCATTGCGCCTGAAGAAACCAGACGCATTAATGCGCTGATGCTGACATGTGGTATGTATGATGGCGTTGGCGATTTCGCCTTTACGGTCGGCATCCCTGCCAAAAGCGGGGTTGGCGGCGGGATCATCGGGATTGTACCGGGCGAATTTTCCGTCTGTGTCTGGTCGCCACGCCTTGATGGACGGGGCAATTCAGCAGCAGGCATACGCGCGCTTGAAATGCTGATCCGCGCCATTGGCCGGTCGGTTTTCTGATCACACCCTAACCGGCGCTTTTAAGGCCCCATTTTCCATCGCTGCGACACGTCAATTTTGCAACAAATTGCGCACAATTGCCATGTACGATACGCAAAACTGCCAAGAAGGAGGTCCCAAGTGACCACACGAAAACTGCGCAAATTATCCTCTATCGCGGCTTTGGGTGCGTTATCGGTACTGACCGGGTGCGGCGCGGCTTTGGTTGAGGCCCCTTATTACAACGTCAGCGAAGTCCAAAGCTTCAAGGTCGCAGGTGCCCCAAGTCAGATCATGATGCTTGATATTGTTGACGCCAATGACACCCTGGACAATCAGACATGGGCAGATGCCCTGTCCAATCACGGCTACCCGCCGCGTCTGAATTTCGTCACCGATGCGGCGGGCATTGCCGATACACAAACGATCAAGCCCGAAAACCGTCTTGTGGTCGTGGTAAACCCGACCCAGACCACCATGCGTGGCACGCTCTGCACAGACCCGCAATCAGCCAAAAGCGATGGTACCTCTGATCGGGTAATTGTCCGGTTCGGATTTTGTGCCGGTGACGATATCATCTCGGAAACGCGGGCGCGCTTGGTCCGCGACAAATTTGAACAACAAGTGATCAATAGCGCGGACACAATTAGTTTTCAGCTCTTCCCACGCCATATCCGCGATGAAGATGATGACAATTGCTCGCGCCGGGTTCCGGGCTGCTAATAACAGCCCCTAATCATACCAACAACAGCAGTTAACGCCTCAAAAGCGCGATCAAGTCATGGGCAAACACCGCTGGCGCCTCAAGTGGTACATAATGCCCCGCCCCCGGTAGAACGGCAAACGATGCCCCGGTGATGGCATTGGCCATGTCGCGATGGCTTTCGGGGCTGATCACGCGGTCAGCCTCGCCAACCATCACACTGCACGGGATGTTTATATCGGCCAGAACCGCCGTGCTGTCGGGTCGCTCCGCCACGGCCTTGCTTTGGCGTTTAAACACATCCGGGCCGCAGTCATCGGCCATCGTGGTCAAAAGCCTGACCAGACCGGCATCCTTGCGGTTATCGGGATGGATCAAATCATCCAGCATGGCGTCATTCACCCCTTTAAACGGGGTATTTTCCGCCACCAGATGTGCGAGCAACATGCGCCGTCGCCGGATTTTAGGCGGGTCTTCCGTCGCACGGGTATTGACCAGCATAAGATGACTGACCCGTTCAGGGGCGCGGCGCAGAATGTCAAACGCGACATATCCCCCCATCGACATGCCCACAAGCGCAAAACGATCCGGGGCGCTATCAAGCACGGCTGTTGCCATATCGCCCACGCTGTCTTGATCAAACAGTTCGCAAAATACCGGTTCAATCAAATGCCCGGTATCACCGCACGCATTGGCCAACACATCAACGGTCGGTTGCCACATCCGTTGATCGGCCAGCATGCCCGATAAAAACACAACGGGCACGCGATCAGATGATCCGTGCCCGCCTAGTTCTATTGCGGAACGTGAAGTATCGGCTGTCATTTAATCAGCGCGCTCAGTTCCTTGAATTCCGGGGTTCCCGCCACGCGCAGCCATTCAAACATCACACTTTCGCGCGTCACGATCTTGGCCCCGGCATCGCGCATGCGTTCAATCGCGAAAATCTTGTCGTGCATGCTACGTGACGTCACCGCATCGGCGACAAGATAAACCTCACGCCCGCGCTCAATCAATTCCATCACGGTTTGCAATACGCATACGTGGGTTTCCATCCCCACCACGACCACCTGATCGCGACCGGTGTTTTCTTCGATCTTGTCGATAAAACCATCTGCTGGCACAGCCGAAAACGCGACTTTGGAAATAACATTTCCGCCCTCAGGCCCATCGCCGTTTTGCGCGACAAGCTCAAGGATTTCGGGTGCTGTATGTCCCAACCCCTTGGGATATTGTTCTGTCACCAGTACGGGAACGCCAAGCCGGTTGGCACATTTGACAAGAAAGCAGCAATTTGCCACCGTTTGATCTGGCTCCTGACACGCAGGATAGAGTTTCTCCTGCACATCGATTATAAGCAAACTTGCGCGCGTGGCATCCATCAGCACGGCATTTCTCCCCTGTTCATTCTTTGTTGTGTCAGGTTACGCTGCCAAACTGTTGCGAACAAGCCTCTCGACAGTCCCGAAATCGGTTTTCAACACGTTTTTTGCGGCGTTTTTCTTGACTTAATTCGGTCTTCGCTTTACGACCCAAACAGCTTTTATAGCACTTCCTTAACTTCAACGCATATCATTGCGGGAAAACGAACCATATGAATTTCGCCGATCTCGGTCTGAGCGAAGATATCCTCAAAGCCGTCGCAGACGCCGGCTACGACACCCCGACCCCCATTCAGGCACAAGCAATTCCGTCGGTGCTTATGGCACGTGACATTCTGGGCTGTGCACAAACCGGGACGGGTAAGACAGCAGGCTTCACCCTGCCGATGCTTGATATTCTGCATCACGGGCGCGCACGCATGCGGATGCCACGGTCGATCATTCTCGAACCGACCCGCGAACTCGCGACCCAGGTTGCAGCAAACTTCGACACCTATGGCAAATACATGTCTCTGTCGAAGGCCCTGATCATCGGCGGTGAATCCGCATCTGAACAAGGCAAAATCCTGGAAAAAGGCGCAGATGTCATCATCGCGACGCCAGGACGCCTGATCGATACGTTTGAACGCGGCAAACTGCTTCTGTCTGATTGCAAACTTCTCGTGATCGACGAAGCCGACCGTATGCTCGACATGGGCTTCATTCCCGACATTGAAAAAATCGTCAACATGCTGCCAAAACAGCGTCAGACGCTTTTCTTCTCGGCGACCATGCCCAAGGAAATCCGACGCCTTGCGGACAAATTCCTGTCCAATCCAAAGGAAATCACCGTCTCCCCGCCCTCGACCATGGCGACCACGGTGGAACACAAGCTTCTTGTTCTTGACGACATGGACAAGCGCGAAGCCCTGCGCCACCTGATCCGTCAGGAAGACGTCAGAAACGCTTTTGTGTTCTGTAACCGCAAAAAAGACGTTGATATCCTGTTCAAATCGCTGACCAAGCACGGCTTTAACGCCGGACGCATGCACGGTGATCTGGCACAAAGTGAACGGACCGAAACGCTCGCCAAATTCAAAACCGGCGAAATCACGCTTCTGGTCTGTTCCGACGTTGCCGCACGTGGCATTGACGTTGCCGATGTCTCGCACGTGTTTAACTTTGACGTGCCCTTCAACGCCGAAGATTACGTCCATCGTACCGGTCGTACCGGCCGCGCAGGACGTGCGGGCAAGGCATATACCCTTGCCGTGCCCGAAGACGGCAAATTGGTCGCAGCAATCAACAAATCCATCAATCTGGACATTCCACTGACCGGGATTGAAGGCATTGAAACGCTTGAGCTGGACTTTACCGGCAAGAAACGCCGGAACAAGAAAAGCCGCAAACCGGCTGGCCGCGACGATAAACCGTCGCGCGACAACCGACCGGGCCGCTCGGCGCGCCCTGATAACCGTTCGGACAATCGCGCTGACAACCGGTCTGATGCGCAATCTGCCGGGAATGCTGGCAAATCAGACACCAAGTCTGATGCACCAACTCCACAGACGCAGCCCGCACAGCCCGCAGCAGCCCCCGCACAGGCCCAGCCTGCTGCACCAGCCAAGGCCAAAGAAGCAGAAACCCGCAAACCTGCACCGCGGGATGCCAGACCGAATAACGACCGTTACGAACGCAATGATCGGAACGACCGTAATAATGATCGCAACGATCGTCAGAACCGTAACAACAACCGTCGTGATCGTGATGACCGCGATGACAAACCGGTTCTCGGCCTTGGCGATCATGTTCCGGCCTTCCTGCTGACCCCGGTTCCGGCCTCAAGCCTTGCACGCGGCAAAAACGACATCGACGACGAACCGCAAAAAACAACTGCGGCCCGTAAACCGGCGGCGAAATCACCGCGTGCGGCCAAAACCACCCGGGCAAAAACCCCGCGTCGTCCTGCCCGAAAAAAGGCAGACGACACGGGCACCGATACCGCCCCGGAAACTTCAGCTTCGGCAACACCGGCGACTACAGCACCCGTTGCGTCCAACGCATCGGACGCCCCGGCACATGATACCCCGGTACAGGATGCAAAACCGGCTCAGGCCGACGCCCCTGCTCAGGATCAGGCCGCTTCAGAGAAGCCAAAAGCCGAAGCCAAGAAACCACGCGCCCCGCGCCGTCCACGCAAGAAACCAGCCCCCAAGGCTGCTGCGCCGGACAGCACAGAAGGCACCCAATCCGCACCGGAAAGCAGCGAAAGCTAAACCACGCGGGTTACCTCAATACGAAAAAGGCCGTCAGAACATTCCGACGGCCTTTTTGTTTGTCTGAATTTTGGTGCCTGTCCGGGGTTTAAACCGCGCGGAACAAGCCGGTGGATGATGGTTTTTCCGGGCGTCGCTTGCGCATGAGTTTCAGCATGGTCTCAAGCGTAATCGACAGCAACGTCGCATGGGTGATTTCTTCGATCTCATCCATCACCTGCGACAAGGCCGCCCCGGCATTGGTTTGCTGTACAATGCTGTTCGACGGGCCGGTACCGACCTCTTCAAACAGCTGCACAACATCCAAAAGGGTCGTGCGCTTGGCATTGCCACAGAAACGATATCCCCCCCCGGCACCCCGTACCGATTCAACCAAGCCCGCCCGACCGAGATCACGCAGGACCTTGGCAAGATGGTTGGTGGAAATGTTGTAACGCTCGGCGATTTCCGATGCCGAAAGCTGCCGATCAGTATCTTCGGCCAGTTCCAGAACCGCATACAGGGCAAACAGGGTTGCCTTTTGCAAAGACATCATGGCTTAGGCCCCCTCTTCCATATCGGTTTCAAGCTGGATAAACGGGCCAGCCATCATGCCCTGTGATCGGAAGAACGACATAAGATCGGTGGCATCGCGCGGGATCATGGTGCGCACTTTGGTCACCCCGGCCTTGCGGAAGCAGCGGCACATTTCATCATACAGAATGGTCCCGATCCCGCCCATGCGCAAATCCGGTTCGACACTGACCGTGCCAACCCAGCCACATGGAACCGAATTAAACTCCCACGACCGCACTTCACCGAAAATACAGCCAAGCAACGTACCGTTTTCTTCTGCAATCAGGAAAAACCGGGAATCCTTGCGGTTGCCATAGCGGGTAAACAAATCATCCCAATACTCGGGCTTGCGCAAACCTGTTGTCCGGTCATCAAGATCAACAACATTTGGCAGGTCCCCCTGAACCGCCGGACGGATATTGATTTTATGCTCGCCAATCGTGACCAGGTTATATCCCGGTGTGTTTTGCGCAGCGTCCACCATGTGTGCCTTTCTATAACGCGGCTGGATCAACCACCCTCTCCCAGTCCCCGACAGGAGATTAACCGCATTCAAAATAAGTAAATTGGTACGATTATACTACACTGTCAAAACGCGTTACGGCAATGATAAGTTCCGCTGCGGGTGCGAGGAAACGGCGTCAAAGCAAAGCTTTCCAAGCAATTGAAGGACATAGCGATATTCCCATCCCCGTGCAAGCGCAAAGCAGTGTCATACTGTGTTGGGCCGCCACCTTATATTCACAGTTTAACAAGGTGAAAAATAACATCTGTTACCATGCAACGATTGACAGAAACGCGAAGTCATGGCTTATCGCGCAGCAGAAAACACGTACAGGCGGATTAAATTTTGGCAAGATTTACCCCCTGAAACCAGATATGCGCGGGCGGTTTTTACCCCCGCCTTTTATCGACCAAAGGAGTGTGGCACGCCATGGCGCGCAACGGATTCGACGCAATTGATCGCAAAATTCTTCGTGAGATTCAGGAAGACGGGCGGATTTCGATGGTCGAACTGGCTGATAAGGTTGGCCTGTCCGTCTCCCCATGTCTGCGGCGCCTGCGCAAGCTCGAAGAAAGCGGCGTCATTCGCAAATATGTCGCCCTGCTCGATCCGTCGCATTTACATCTGGGTGTGAACGTCTTTGTCACGGTCTCTTTGACCCAGCATGACGAACCATCGCTGCGCCGGTTTGAAACCGCTGTGCAGGAACACCACGAAATTGTTGATTGCTATGCCATGGTCGGCAATCAGGATTACATGATGCGCATCATCGTGCCCGACCCGGCGTCCTATCAGCGCTTCCTGTCCGAAGTCATGATGAAGCTGCCCGGTGTCGCCAACATGAAATCAAGCTTCACCCTGCATGAAGTCAAAAACAGCACCAAGCTTCCGGTCGCCGAAACCGACTGATTGCAGCACATCGGCCATCGCCCCCAAGACCAAGAGCAATACGGCGGTACGTTACCACCCTACCCAACCGCTTTCCGACGTTCCGGGATGATGGTCGGAAACAGCAGCGCCAACGTCACCCCGCGCAGCAGGAAGAACGCGTTAAACGCCGCCCACAGCATATGATTGCTGCCTGTCTCAACCGCCCACCAGGCAAACAGCCCATAAATCGCCACCGACAGCAACATCATGTTGCGCCACTGCTTGGTCTGCATGGCGCCTAAAAACACACCGTCAAACTGAAATCCAAGCACACCGGTAATCGGCAATATCACCGCCCAGACCAGATACTCATAAGACGCGGCACGCACTTCGGGAATGCTGGTCAGCCCATCAATGATCCACGGCCCGGCCTCGGCAAACAGGGCCGCCATAACAACCGCCGAGATGACCGACCAGATCGTTGTTTTGCGCACCGCCCACAGAAACTGTTTGCGCCGTTCCGCACCATAAGCCTGCCCAACAAGCGTTTCCGCCGCATGGGCAAAACCATCGAGTGCAAACGATCCGAACATCAAAAAGTTCTGCAATACCGCGTTCGCGGCCAATGTCACTTCGCCAAACCGCGCGCTGAAACTGGTAAACAGCGCAAAGGCCGATGTCAGGGCAAGGGTGCGGACAAAAATATCACCATTGATTTTCATCAGTTTCGATAACTGTGCCCGATCCAGAATCCCAATGCCGCGCCATGTCCCGCCAAGGCGTTTAAGATGCGGCTGCATCAAAAACCATCCCAGCGCGACGCCGGAATAATCGGCAATCACGGTTGCCCCGGCCACCCCGCGCACATCCCAGCCAAACCCTTGAACAAACAGGATATCAAGAATGATGTTGATCGAATTCAGGACCACCTGAAAGATAAACACCGCCCGGCTGTCGCGCATCGCAAGCAACCAGCCCAGCATGCAATATTGCATCAGGGTCGCCGGCGATGCCCAGATCCGTACAGCAAAGTAATCGCGTGCGGATGCCTCGACCGCCGGACTTGGTGCGATCAACGACATGGCCAGTTCAATGATCGGATATTGCAACACCATGACCGCAAGACCGGCCACAACCGCGATAAAGGCAGCACGGGCAAAAACCGCACGCACCCCATTGGCATCACGCCGCCCATGGGCCTGTGCGGCAAGGCCCGTGGTCGCCATGCGCAGGAACCCGAACCCCCAAAACACATAGGAAAAGATCAGCACCCCAACCGCAACTGCCCCGATATAATGCGGGCTATCAAGATGACCGACGACAGCAGTATCGACAGCACCGAGCAACGGGACGGTGGCATTGGACAGGATAATCGGCAAGGTCAACGTCAGAACACGTCGATCCCCCTTGCTTAAAGCACGTTGCATTTAACCTGGGCCTCTAAATTTTATTCTTCGTGTGGGGCGGTCTGGCGGGACCGGACGATTTCTTGTGGCACAGAAAGGCGCGCGGCAAAAGACAGGTTTTAAACGCGGAATACCTCAAAAAATCCACACCGTTGAATTTCTGTCTTCCTCATGCCTACTCAGTCGAGGATTTTCGATTTCATTTTTGGTAAGTTTTGAGCCAATTTTGAAATACCAGATGCAGCTAACCCCTTGAATATATCTGTAATACTTTGTTTTATATAAGATAAATTTGCATTCTGGGTTTATTGCACAGCGATCCATTTCGCCCCTGAAAAACTATACCACGGCATAGGACGACCACACGCCAACAGGTCAAAACGGCGTACAATTGCAAAACTGGTCTTACGTAATCCAATCCATCCACGCTTTTATCCACAGGCTGACGGGATATATTTCATCGTGCACCGCAACGGTAAATCGATTACCTGTCGTGCGGTGCAAAAAACACTGGTCGTCCAATCCATGGGTTGCTAAGCAGGGGCACAGGAATATTCAGGGAAGTCATAATGAGCACCGAAACATTATTGTCCGGATTGTCCGGTCCGACGTTGCCAGCAGCATCGGGCACCACCAAAAGCGTCGTCATCCTGCTGCATGGCTATGGCGCAGATGGCAATGACCTGATTGGTCTGGCCCCGCATCTGGCCCGCAAGCTTCCCGATACGACATTTTATTCGCCAAACGCGCCCTACCCGTGCGAAATGTCGCCGTTTGGTCGCCAGTGGTTCAGTCTTGCCGAATATGATCCGGAATTTCTGCGCCGTGCGCCTGAAACCATGTCCGGCGCGCTTAAGGCCATGGCACAGGGTGCCGCCAAAAGTGCCGCCTATGTCGATGACTTTATCGACCATGTGATGGAAACCCACGGTTTGGGCGCAGACCGCGTTGCCCTGCTTGGTTTCTCGCAAGGCACAATGATGGCGTTTCAATCTGCCCCGCGTCGCCAAGATCAGATCGCCGGTGTAATCGGATTTTCCGGCGCACTTCTGGGCGAAGATGCCTTTGCCGCCGAAATCAAGTCGCGTCCGCCGATGGTGCTGGTCCATGGCACCGCCGATCCGGTTGTCCCGATCGAAGCATCCCGCCTTGCCAAGGAAACGCTTAGTGCGAACGGCATTGATGTTGCCCTGCATGAACGCGCAGGCCTGCAACATGGCATCGACGAAGAAGGCATCACGCTTGCGTCAAAGTTTCTGAAAACACATCTCGGCTGACAGGTTTTCGATACCGGGACATAAACCGGCATCCAACTGTCTTCTCGCGGCATTGCCCAAAACGCTTGGCATCACTTTGATGTCAGGCGTTTTTTGTATCAAATTCATCTCAATTTTCTCTACCTCACATTGAAAGTTGCATTCTACGGTGCCACCTGCGTTAAATACCCCTCTTTGGTATAGCTTCTATACCAATGCGTAGTAAAATATCTGTATGGCTTTCATCATGAGCTGGGCCGCGAACCGCCACTGCCCCGCCTCTCTGCCGAGGAAAAAGTCCGAATGCTGCAACAAATTAAAATCGGTCGCAAGATCACCCTGATTTCCCTTATTGCTCTGGTTGGCCTTATTGCGATTACGGCCTTTGACATGATGAGCCTGCGCAGCTCCCTCCTCGAAGATCGTAAGGAAAAAATCCGCGCGGCGACCGAATTTGTTGTGTCTCTGGCCGATGAATATCAGGCCAAGGTCACCTCAAAGGAAATGGATCAGCAAACCGCGATTGATGCTTTTTATAAAGTCGTCTCTGGCGGAAAATATGATGGTGGGATCGGCTATTTCTTTGCCCTGTCCAAAGACAACGTGATGGTCATGCATGGGGCCAATGCCGGTCTTGTCGGCAAGGACATGGGCGGCGTACAGGATCCCAACGGGGCTTACTTCATCCGCGATCTTATCACGGTCGGCAGTAAACCCGGCGGCGGCTTTTCGTCCTATTACTGGCCCAAACCCGGTGAACCCAAAGAAGTGACATTCGAAAAACTGTCCTACTCGCATCTTCTGCCGTGGGGGGCTGTAATTGGTACCGGTATCTATATTGATGATGTTGATACGATCTTCTGGGAAAACGCGACAAAATCGCTCGCAATCAGCGCCTTGATTATCGTGATCATTGCTTTGGTCGGCGTTGGTATTGGCCGCGATATCACAACTGGCTTGCGCAAACTGTCTGAACGCATGGCCCAAATTGCCGATGGCAATCTTGACGGACATATCGAAGGTCAGGAACGCGGCGATGAAGTTGGTGACATGGCCAAAACGGTCGTTGCCTTCCGCGAGCAGGCCAAGCAAAACCGTGATCTTCAAGGCCGCCAAAAACAGCTTGAATCGGATGCTGACGATAAACGGCGTTCCGGTGTACTGGAATTGGCCAACAGCCTTGAACAGCGTGTCAAAGGTCTGATCCGGTCGATTTCTGCATCGATCAACGAAATGAAGCAGGCAACCGCAAACATGCAGGAAGCCAGCAACACCAACAGTTCTCTGTCAGCTGCGGTCGCCTCAGCCACGACCCAGACATCGACAAATGTACAAACCGTCTCATCCGCGACCGAGGAATTGACCGCATCAAGTGACGAAATTGCCCATCAGATCGCCCAGTCGGCCGATGTTGCCAATCAGGCCAATGAACAGGCAACCCGCACCAATCAAACCGTAACCGGCCTTGCCGATGCGGCACAGAAAATTGGCGATGTGGCAAAACTGATCGGCGACATTGCCGAACAAACCAACCTACTGGCCCTGAACGCCACGATCGAGGCCGCCCGTGCCGGTGATGCCGGCAAAGGCTTTGCCGTGGTCGCATCTGAGGTCAAAAACCTTGCCAATCAGACCGCCAAGGCAACCGAAGAAATCAATCAGCAAATTCTCTCGGTGCAAAATGAAACCGGCGAAGCGGTTGAAGCCATCCGCCTGATTTCCGAAACCATCGCCAAGGTCGCCGACAGCTCAACCGCGATTGCGGCTGCAGTCGAAGAACAGCACGCCGCGATTGGCGAAATTTCGCGCAACGTCCAACAGGCCGCCGACGGCACCAGCGAAGTGTCAGAACGGATTGAAACGGTCAATGAAAATGCCGGGCGCGTATCGTCAGGTACCAACCAGCTGGCCCAGTCTGCGGAAAAACTGGTCGATGAGGCCCGATCCCTTGACGAGGCGGTCGAAACCTTCCTTGCCGATTTGCGCGAAAGTGCAAGAACCTAAAACAGCGCAATCACTGTCCCGTCTTGTCGGGACCATCCCATACAAAAAGCCGCCCCGCGTAAATCCGGGGCGGCTTTGCTTTTGCGGGTAAAGCGCTTCTGACACTCTGAACCCTAACTGTCATTCCCACGAAGGTCAGAACTCTATTCTGTATCAGCCCCCCGCGAATTTCGGGCGGCTTTGATTATTTACGGTTGGCTTCGATATCAATTTCAATCGTGACATCATCCCCGACCTGTGCCGTATCGGTCCACTCGCCCTGACCAACGCCAAAATCAGTCCGCTTGATTGTAACAACACCTTTGGCCTCGGCCTCGTTCCCCTTGATCTCAAGATCAAACGGCAAGGTCACCTCACGCGTCACATCACGGATCGTCAAATCGGCAACTGCCTGATATTTGCCCGGGGCAATTTCACTAAACGACTTTGTCACAAACTTGGCCGTTGGCCATTGCCCGGCATCAAACCAGTCTGGTGAAACAATCTGGCTGTCGCGATCTCCGTTCTGGGTATCGACCGATGCAATATCAATCAGAACACTGACCGACGATCCGGCAAGGTCATCTGGCGAAAACACGATGGTCGCATCAAAGGTCTTAAATTCACCCTCGAATTCCGCACCAAGCTGGGTGCCGGTAAATTCGATCTCGCTGTCATCGGCATCAACAACCCATGCATCGGCACCCTGTGCTGCACTGGCAAAACCAATCACGCTGGCAAACACGCCCGCTTTCAGAATATTTTTCAGGTTCTCAGACATTGCTCTGTTCCTTCACTGATTTCGTCGCGGTATTCTTTGCCCCCGCTGGCAACATGCGCCGCAAGGTCGCGTCACGGTCAATAAAATGATGTTTCAGGGCTGCGGCAATATGGGTTCCAACCAGAACCACAATCGCCCATGACAACGCCCAATGTACGGTTCTCAAGGTCTCAAACAGCTCCTTGTCCGGACCAACAAGGTTCGGCAAGGTAAACAGTCCAAACACACTGACCGGGAAATTTGCCGCCGATGACATCATCCAGCCACTCAGCGGCATGGCAATCATCACACCATAAAGCCCCAGATGGCCAAGCTTGGCCGCCACCCGTTCAAGTTTGTGCGGGCTCAAGGCTTGGGGTGTCGGCTCACACAGCCGCCAGACAATGCGCAAGATCGTCAATGTCAGGATCGTCACACCCAACGACTTATGCCGTGACATCCATTCAAGTTTCGCCATGCCCAGCGGCAATAAATCCATATACCAGCCAATGGTAAAGGCGCTCAAAATCAAAAGCGCCATAACCCAATGCAGGCTTTTGGTCGCGAACCCAAATCCGTTTTTGTGACTTTTGATCGCCATGGCAACCGTCCTTACACCCGTCAGACAAAAGATGGCAGGCGATACCCTAAGGACCGCACTGCCATCCATAACGTCTTGAAATTACTTCTGCTTAAGGAACTCAGACGAAATCTGAAGGTTAACTTCCGGGGACACAGCCGGAACAAGATATTCCATGCCATAATCCGTACGCGTTACAGTCCCGGTGGCCGCAAAACCAAGAACCTGGTCGCCGGTCATTGGATGGTCGCCTTCGCCGGTCAACGTCACATCAAGAACAAGCGGCTTGCTCTGGCCAAGGAAGCTCAGATCGCCGGTAATTTTCGCGGTGTTATCGCCAGTCACTTCAACCGAGGTGCTGGTGAAGGTCGCGGTCGGGTGGTTTTCAACATCAAAGAAATCAGCCGATTTCATATGGGTGTCAAGCGCCTCAACACCGCTGTCGATCTTGGTCAGATCAAGCGTAATCACAGCCGAAGATGCCGCAAGATCGTCGCGATCAAGTGTCAGTTCACCCGATGCGCCGCCAAAACGGCCCTGATAGTTGGAAAAACCAAGATGGTTGACGATAAAGATCACGCTGGTGTGGGTCGGATCCATTTTATAGGTATCAGCAGCCTGCGCAGAAAAAGCCGCACCCGAAAGACCCGCTGCGATGGTCAGTGCAAGACCAGCCTTTTTAATCGAATTAAACATTGTCACTTCCCTCATGTGAATGACACGGCGCGCCTGAACGGCACCGCGAATTAAGTGGGTGCACAGTGACAGCCTCGCGCGTGGCCCTCAAGCCAGTGCAGCGGCAACATTCTTATTCTATTTTGGAAACAATAAAAGATATCCCAGCCTTATTTCTGCCAGATTGCGAACGGTCATATGTAACCATGTGACGCTATTCCAGATCATAATTCCGGACAGAAAAAACACCTACCACATTGTTTCTAAATGTATTTTGGTGGGAATACTCCGTCCTCTGTCAACAAACGCCCAATGGTTTTCAGTCTCGCGCATCTATGGTGTCGCCGCTGGGCGTCTATGGCGGTCCACAAACACGATACAATCGGCCCAAATGACAAACCCCCGATGCACTGTCCGCATCAGGGGCCCTGTCGTTCAAACGCATAAAATGCGGGGAATTTTAGGGGCGACTAATTGCCGTCAGGTGCCGGTTGAGCTTGCGGGGTTTGGTTCGCCGCATCTTCCGGGTTCAGGCATTCTTTCAGCCAGACGTCATAAACCGGATGCTCAAGCCCGGACAATCCGGGACTGGATGCAAACATCCAGCCGGAAAACAGCTCGTCGCGGCTTTCGCGGCCATCTTCATGCACGTCACTGATTTTCAAGAATCCGGCACTTTCAGGAAGCTCTTCGGGCGGCGTGCGATAGCAGGCATCAACCGTAATCTGCAAGGTGCCAAATTTTGCCATCTGCCCGACCGGCACATCAAATGTCGAAATGCGCGCGGTGATTTTATCAAGCCCCTGAAGCTGGGCGACCGGGGCGGGGCGATAATCAAGTGCCGCAGTAGCAACTGTGATGGTGGCGGCTCCGATCAGTGCACATGTCGAAAAAACAGCGGCAATCGCAAAAGATCGTTTCATCGTGTCATTCAGTCCTGTTTATCGCTTTGGTCACTTTGAACATTGGCATCGCGCGCATCCCTGCCGTTGGCAGTGTCAGCCGCGCTGTCGGACCCATAAGGATTGTGCATTTCGGCCACCAGATCGCGCATCACGGCGCGAAACTGTTCTTCGTCACAGCCCATCAAAAGCGCATCTTCAAGCGCATCCTGCATGATTTCGCGCAACTCGCCGAAATTGTCATTCAGAACCTTGATCTTTTCCACGCACGACAATGGCGACCCATCCGGGGCCTGCCATGTTGGAAAATGCTGCAACGCGTCGGTCTTCTTCATCAACCGCTCCGATGATTTTGACGTGGGTCCTTCAGATAGAATCCTCAGATGGGCCGATAGACCCAAATCCGCAATTCCTTACCTGAAAAATCCAAATCACAACCTTGCTGGAAAAACCGGCAAAATAATGGCCGCCTGCTCCGTTACGACCCTTGCGACAGAAACACCTGCGACGGCGACGTTATTTGTCGCTGCTGGTCGATGAATAAATCACCTGACCAATCAGGTCTTCAAGGTTGACCGATCCTTGGGTGTATTCGATTTCACCACCGGCTTCGATCATGTCAATGTCCCCGCCCGGTTCAAGGGCCACGAACTTGCCACCCAACAACCCGTCAGACGCAATTTTTGCCGAACTATCAAGTGGCAGGGACAAGTCCGCGCGCACCGACATTTTAACAACCGCCATAAAGCTATCAGGGTTAAGGTCCTGCGCGGTGACCGTCCCGACCTTCACACCCGAAATACGCACATCATTGCCGACACTCAAACCGTCAATCCGGCTAAAGTTGGCCGAGATTTCATACCCTTCCACCGTCCCGATTCCGGCACGTGAATAGGAGTAGGCTGCAAATCCGACGGCAACGGCAATTACCGCAGCACCCGCAAGGCTTTCGACCAGTCTATTGCTCATAGGCCCTATCCGTTATGTATCTCTTTGATACGTATATTGTCTTGCGTCCGCACAAATTACAACCGCGCAAAACGCTCATAAAACACAAACGGGCGCGAGTTTCCCCGCGCCCGCCTGAAAAAACAGTTTTTGGCCAATCAGCCTTCCGGCGACCAGGCCTGATAATCACCGGTTGCCTTGGCGCGCTGACCACCCTGATATTCATGGCCTGCCGGGCGATAGGCATGCTTGGTCCCGGTCAGGTTCGGCAGATGCTCTTTCTGCCAGTCATAACGATCCTCGGCCTTGTCTGACAGCGGCGCATCAACAGTGTAATGCAGCCATGCATGCCATTCAGCCGGAACCTTGGACCCTTCGACAATACCTTTATAGACCACCCAGCGACGGGTGCGACGGCCTTTGGCCGCTTTCTTTTCGGTATAATAGATATTGCCGAAACGGTCTTCGCCAACGCGCTTGCCAAACAGCGCAGTATAAATACGGGTGCCGACGGTGGCCATGTTGGGTCTCTCTCCAGATCTGGTTTGTCCGCCAAACGCGGCGCACGACACATACGCGGGGTGCCCTGCGATCAACAAGGCTCTTATATGTCGTGATGTTCGGGCAAAGTCAATGTTTCAGGCTTGCCCGCCCCCGCCATCACACCGCCTCATAACGGCACCTCAACCCAAACCGGAAACACCATCCGCCCGCGCTGACATTTACCGGTTCACGGCCAAGCCGCCTCATATCGCGTTATTCAACCGATTTGACGCCGCAAAACGCCCGTAATCCGGGCCGATCAGCACGGGAACCAATGTCACTATGCGTTGACGGCAAACAACCCACAACTGCTTGTGGGGCGACGACTCATTGATCTGCATATGGTGTGGGGCTTTGTCCACCTGCTTATCCACAATATGTCGTGCCTATCCCCTGACATATCACTCGGGATACGACCAGATTTTTCACAGTAACAAAACAAACACTTTTATATACATATCAACCTGTTATCTGTTGCAAACAGGCTAAGTTGAACTGCGAACCAATAAGTTTTCAGCTTCGCACTGGAAATGCACCGCAATCAGGGTTAGTTTGCTTCAGCTTGTGGCGAATCATCTCGTCTCGCCACTACATATAGTCCGAGTCTTTCGACCGGCCTACAAAGCAGCTGCCACCAAAAGCGCAGTTTTCCGGGCCTCCCGGCCTGATTCAGAGATTGTTAACGAGAATCCCCCGAGCATCAAATCAGCGAGACAGCAACTGACCCACAACATGTTGTGATAAAAGTTGATGTCAACCACAAAGTTTAGTGGACTGAGGCCAGATTATGGCTTTATAGTTCCGCCCACGGACCGGATGGTTCCAAGGGGGGACCACACCACCAAATACAGAATTGCCGTTGATCCCGATAAGGTCAAAAAAAAGGACCAAAGGGGCAGCGTTTAGCCATTGAGCAAACTATATAGAATCAGGCAATGCCGGCGCATGTCCATAAAGCGCTGCGTTCATGTCTGATCAAAACCGGAGCAGACCATGCGGATTACCAGAAAGTGCACACAGGAAGGCGTTAGCCCATACGCCGACATCGATTTTCGCAAATCGTCCTGCGTTATCAAAAACCCCGACGGGTCGGTTGTTTTTGAAATGAAAGACATCGACGTTCCGGCGACCTGGTCACAGGTCGCAAGTGACGTTCTGGCACAGAAATACTTCCGCAAGGCAGGTGTTCCGGTTGCCCTCAAACCGGTTAAAGAAAAAGACGTTCCAAGCTGGCTGTGGCGTCAGGCACCTGATGTCGCCAAGCTCGACAAAATGCCGACTGAAAAACGCTACATCAGCGAAACCAGCGCAACCCAGGTTTTTGACCGTCTTGCGGGCACCTGGACCTATTGGGGCTGGAAAGGCGGTTACTTTGACGCCGAAGACGATGCGCAGGCTTTCTTTGATGAAATGCGCTATCAGTTGTCCCACCAGATGGGGGCTCCGAACTCTCCGCAGTGGTTCAACACCGGTCTGCATTGGGCTTATGGGATTGATGGCCCGGCACAGGGTCACTCCTATGTTGATTTCAAAACCGGCGAACTGACCAAATCGGCCAGTGCCTATGAACATCCCCAACCGCACGCCTGCTTCATTCAGTCTGTTTCCGATGACCTCGTCAACGAAGGCGGCATCATGGATCTCTGGACTCGTGAAGCCCGCCTGTTCAAATTTGGCTCAGGCACCGGGTCGAACTTCTCGAACGTTCGTGGCGGCGGCGAAAGCCTGTCGGGCGGCGGTCGTTCTTCCGGCCTGATGAGCTTCCTGAAAATCGGTGACCGTGCTGCTGGTGCAATCAAATCGGGTGGCACCACGCGCCGTGCGGCCAAAATGGTCGTGGTCAACATTGATCACCCCGATATCGAGGAATACATCGACTGGAAAGTTGTCGAGGAACAGAAAGTTGCCGCCCTCGTTGCTGGTTCCAAACTGGCCGAGAAACACCTCACCGCCGTGCTTGCAGCCTGCAACAACTGGGATGGTGCGGCGGACTCCGATGATCGTTTCGCACCGCGTCAAAACCCGCAGCTCAAAGAAGCTGTGCTGTCTGCACGCGCTGTCATGATCCCGGATTCCTATATCAACAAGATCATCGAATTCGCCCGTCAGGGCTTCACCGAGATCAGCTTCAAAACCTATGACACCGATTGGGACTCCGAGGCTTACCTGACCGTATCGGGTCAGAACTCGAACAACTCTGTCCGTGTTTCCAATGAATTCCTTCAGGCTGTTCTTGATAACGGCGACTGGGAACTGATCCGTCGTACCGATGGCAAAGTAGCCAAGACCCTGCCCGCACGTGAATTGTGGGACAAAGTCGGCGAAGCCGCATGGGCCTGTGCTGATCCGGGGATCCAGTACGACAGCACGATCAACGAATGGCACACCTGCCCGAATTCGGGTCGCATCAATGCGTCCAACCCGTGCTCGGAATATATGTTCCTTGATGACACCGCCTGTAACCTTGCATCGCTCAACCTGATGAACTTCCGTTCAGATGATGGCGGCGTTGATATCGAGGCTTACGAACATGCGGTGCGTCTGTGGACCGTGGTTCTGGAAATCTCGGTTCTGATGGCACAATTCCCGTCTGACCGTATTGCCGAACTGTCCTATCGTTACCGTACCCTTGGTCTTGGCTATGCCAACATCGGCGGCCTGCTGATGAGCATGGGCATTTCATATGACAGCGACGAAGGCCGTGCGATTGGCGCGTCCCTGACCGCGATCATGTGTGGTATTTCCTATGCCACCTCCGCCGAAATGGCCGGTGAACAGGGTGCCTTCCCGGGTTATGGCGACAATGCCAACGAAATGCTGCGCGTCATGCGCAACCATCGCCGTGCCGCATACGGCGAACAGGACGGATACGAAGGCCTCGCCATCAATCCGGTTCCGTTGGTTGCCGCCGACAGCCCCTATGCCGATCTTCCGGTTGCCGCACGTGCTGCATGGGACAAGGCGCTGGAACTTGGCGAAAAGCATGGTTACCGCAACGCCCAGACCACCGTTATTGCCCCAACCGGCACCATCGGTCTGGTCATGGATTGCGACACCACCGGGATCGAGCCGGACTTCGCACTGGTGAAATTCAAGAAACTCGCCGGTGGCGGGTACTTCAAAATCATCAACCGCACCGTTCCGGTCGCCTTGGCAACGCTCGGCTATACCGAAAACCAGATCCGCGACATTGAAAAATACGCGGTAGGTCATGGCACCTTGGTTGGTTCGCCGTCCATCACCCATGATGATCTCAAGGCCAAGGGCTTTGACGACGACGCCATTGCCAAGGTTGAAGGTGCGCTTAAAAACGCCTTTGATGTTAAATTCGTGTTTAACAAATACACCTTTGGCGATGACTTCTGCATCAATCAGCTCGGTCTCGATGCCAAACAGATCAACAGCATGGACTTTGACATGCTCGCCGCCCTTGGGTTTGATCGCAAACAGATCGAACTGGCCAACACCTATGTCTGTGGTGCGATGACGCTTGAACAGGCCCCGCATCTGCGTGACGAAGACCTGTCGGTCTTTGATTGTGCAAATCCGTGTGGCCGTATCGGCAAACGTTATCTGTCGGCTGAAAGCCACATCCGCATGATGGCAGCAGCCCAGCCGTTCATCTCCGGTGCGATTTCCAAAACCATCAACATGCCAAGCAGCGCCAACATTCAGGATTGCAAAGACGCTTACATGCTGTCCTGGCGTCTTGGGGTGAAAGCAAACGCGCTTTATCGTGATGGCTCGAAACTCAGCCAGCCGCTGAGCTCCGCGCTGGTCGAGGAAGACGATTACGCGGATCAGCCAACCGCCACCAAGGCAACCGCAGCATCGCAGCAGATTGTCGAAAAAATCATCGAACGCGTCATCCGTGGCGACCGTCGTTCCCTTCCGGGCCGCCGCAAAGGCTACACCCAGAAGGCCACCGTTGGCGGTCACAAGGTTTACCTGCGTACCGGTGAATACGAAGACGGCAAGCTTGGCGAAATCTTCATCGACATGCACAAGGAAGGTGCCGCCTTCCGCTCGTTGATGAACAACTTCGCGATTGCCGTTTCCATCGGCCTTCAGTATGGCGTGCCGCTTGAGGAATATGTCGAAGCCTTCACCTTCACCCGGTTCGAGCCGTCGGGCATGGTGTCAGGCAACGATGCGATCAAGATGTCGACCTCGATCCTTGATTACATGTTCCGCGAACTGGCGATTTCCTATCTTGGTCGTAATGACCTCGCCCATGTTCAGCCGTCCGACATCTTGCCCGACGCGGTTGGCGAAGGTGTGGCCGAAGGCGATCTTGGCGAAGCCGCCAGGAAATCCGAAGATCAGGCGATTGAAACCATCCGCAAAGTTGCATCTTCCGGCTTCGTGCGTCGCAACCTTTATGTTGTCGATGGCGGTGCCCAGACCGAAGAACGCGTTGTCGAAGTCAAATCGACCGGCACGGACGGCCATAGCCACAGCCACGAAACAACCGCAAGTGCCGCAACCACAACCGCCACACCATCAGCACCGCAAACCAACGCGATCCTGACGGCGGGCGAAGAAGTCTCGGCCAAGGTTGATGCCAAAATGGACCAGATCCGCGAAGCCCGCATGAAGGGCTACGAGGGCGATGGTTGCCCCGATTGCGGCAACTTTACCCTGGTCCGCAACGGCACCTGCCTTAAATGTGACTCTTGTGGTGCGACCACCGGTTGTTCCTAAGGGTCTAGACCCGAACGACGTCTGATTTAATCAGAAAACCGGCCGGGATTAATTTCCCGGCCGGTTTTGTTTTTGGATATCGAAAAGGAATGCGTTATGGCCCTACCCGACTTTGAGACTGACACCGCCCTCATCGTCCTTGATGTGCAAAAGGCCATCGACGATCCAAAATGGAACAGCAAAAACAATCCCGGTTACGCCGATGTGATTGCAAAACTGCTTGCAGCGTTCCGGGCAAAAAACCTGCCGGTGATCCATGTCCGCCACGAAGAACCCAACCCGGCCTCAACCTTTTACGCAAACGGCCCCGGCCAACCGTTCAAGGACGAAGCATTGCCGATGGCGGGTGAAACCATCATCACCAAATCTGTCAATTGCGCCTTTATCGGCACCGACCTTGAACACCACCTGCGCGATCGCGGCATTACGCGCCTGATCTTTACCGGCGTTGTCATTCATAATTCGATGGATGTCTCGATCCGCGCGGCCCATTGCCTTGGCTTTGACTGCCACCTGCCACTCGATGCCACCACCGCGATTGATGTCACCGACGCCAACGGCAAACGGTTCGACGCCCAAACCGTGTTTGATCTTTATGCTGCCGTTCTGGCCTCTGAATATTGCAGCCTGACTCAAAGCCCGGATGTGATTGCCGCTCTGGCCGGATGACGATGATGCGGTCAAACGACCGCGCACCCTATCCACTTTCCGGCAACCATTATCCACTTATGGTCAAAAATCGACATAACCCCCTCTTTAAGAATAGCTCTTCGCACGTCTGCCCTCTAAGGCTCTTTTAACGGGACCGATCCGTCGGCACCGATCAAAAAGGATATGGGCATGGCGAACAATGTATAAGAACAGAAGCACCTTCAAACAGGAGCGATCTGATCGTTCTCCCGTCACCACGTGCAAATCTCTCTTAAAAAAAGGGCTCTATGCGCTGGCCCTGACCGGACTATCCCTACCCTTTGCCAACAGCGCTTTCGCCCTGAGCGCGGGGTGTACTGTTTGGAACGCTTCAGGCATCAGCACCGGCTTGGTGGCCAGCAACCAAGCGTTTGGCGCTTGGGAGGTTGCCAAGGTCACCTTCACACACGCAAGCGGCGCATCGCCAAACAATTATACCTATACCTATACGGATAATCTAAACGCCGCCAATTCCCGCGCTGCCACGGCGGGCAGCACCATCATCGGCGATACTGTCACCCTCACCATTCAGATTCCGGGCGATACAACAAACGGCCGACTTATCATGTCTGGCCCCGGTGCGAACTACAACATAACGGGAAGCTGCGTTGCCGGATCGCCACCTGCTGCGAATTCAACATCTTCGGCCAGCACTTCGTCCGCCGTTATCGCCGCCGTCTCGCGGTCCCAAACCACGGTCATTCAACAAAATATCAGCGCGCGGGTTTCATCCGTGATCAGCACCACCAACAATTTCAATACGGACAACGTACCGGGCCTCACCACCTCAGCGCGCGAAACCGGCCCCCATCGCGCCAGCCTGATCGACACCACCGCCGGTCATGATGATCACAGCAACAACGGCAACAGCATCACCGACCGCAATGATGCGCTGCGTCGCATGGCGATGATGAGCAGCTTTGACAGCTCCACAGGCCTTGGCATGGATATGCTGGGCCTTGGCCCGAACGACCAGGGTGCGGCTGGCGATGTTGGCGGCGCAAGTGGCATTGATGGACGCTCGGCCTTTGCCACCACGACACCCTTTACCGTGTGGGGTCATGGCTCCTTTACCTCGGTTGATAACGACTATGTCAATGGTGGCACCGATAACCGCTATGACGGCGATGTCTGGGGCTATAATATCGGGCTGGATTATCGTTTTGCCGATGCCCTGATTGCGGGTGTATCGCTGGGTTATAATGATACCGACCTGACGACATCGTTTAATACTGGCAGCTACCGCGAAACCGGCTGGACTGCCTCGCCCTATGTCATTTACCGCCCGCTTGAAAACCTGACCATCACTGGCGAAGCCGGATATGGCATGGGCGACATTGATGTCACCCGCGATAACAATGCCGTATCGGGCACCACAGAATCCGACATGTGGTATGCCGCCATGACCGCCTCTTATCGAGTCCGCCCGATTGAAACCCTGTCGGCGGCATCCCTCACTCCGTCGCTGGCCTTCATGGCTGCACGCAAAACCGTGGATGGCTATACCGAAAGTGACGGCACAAACAATGCCACCAACCGGTCCAACACCCGCCAGATCAAACCGGCCATCGAAGCCGCCTATGATTTCACGCCCACCCAAAGCCTGATCGTAACGCCATTCCTTGAAACCGGCCTGATCTATGATTTCACCGACGAAATCAACAATGACAAAACCGCGTTCAATATCGGCGGCGGTGTAAGGTTGTCCGATGCCATGACCGGGCTCAATGCCGCGCTTGAAGGCAACTATCTTGCCGGGCGTGCTGATTACACCGAATACACCATCGGCGGCACGGTTACCTATGGCTTTGCAATTTCGGATGATCAGGGGCGTGAACTGGGCATCGTCACCCCGTTCTTCACCAGCAATCTCAACGAATACGGCAATCAGCGCATGCGCACCGGATTTGGCTTTGATACCGGTCAATTCACCAGCCAGCTTGCCCTGAGCCACATGATGGCTATTGCCAATGACAATAATGACGACACCGACACCAGCGCGGTTGAAATCACCATGTCGATGCCATTCTGATTTTTCATCCAGACCGCAATCGGCCCTGACCAGACAAGATGTTTTTCCTTTGCCTTGGAACAACCTTAATCAAGCCGCGTTATCGTTTCTGTTCAATATGTTCAAAAGCATTCTTTTAGAAAAACAGAACACAGAAAAGACAGGAGCAATCATCATGTCCATGGGTCGTATTCTTGGCGTTGTCATTCTGGTGATCGGCGTTGCCCTTCTGGTGACCGGTTATAACGCATCGGAAAGTGCTGTTGACCAGATTTCCGAAACACTGGTTGGTCGCTACACCGATGAAACCATCTGGTATCTGATTGCCGGGATTGCCGGTGTTGTCGGTGGCGTGCTGCTGATGCTGTTTGGCCGCAAACGCTAAACCAATATTTCTCAACATCTGTTGCCGGTGCGTCGCGCGATATTAACAAAGCGCCCCTTCACACAAGCATCGGCAACAGACTGTTGACGAACCGCATCTGGTCATCGCCGTCCCTTGGGATCATATTGACATCAAATGATGTCATAGACCGAGGTGCCCGATGACCAACGCATCCCTATCCCCAAATACAGCCCAAAGCTTCGCACCGATCTTTATCTCGCACGGTTCCCCCATGCTGGTCGCGCGTCAAAACACCCCGGCATTTGATTTTTTTGCCGCTGAATTGGCGGACCATTTTGACGGAGTGCGGGCCATCCTGATGGTTTCTGCCCATTGGCAAACCGACATTCCCACCATCTCGACCGCCAAAAGTCAGGAAACCATCTACGACTTTCGCGGTTTCCCTCAATCGCTATATGACCTGCGCTATGACGTATCCGGTGCACCCGCACTTGCCCGCGAAATCGCCGATCTGATCGGGGCCAAAACCGATGATGCGCGCGGTCTTGATCACGGGGCGTGGATGCCCATGATCCTTGCCCGGCCCAAGGCCGATATTCCAGTGTTTCAGTTATCCATGCTCACCCACGGCAGCCCGGCGGATCATTACGAACTGGGCCAAAAGCTGCGCGGGTTGCGTGATTTAGGGGTTCTTGTGATCGGCAGTGGCGCAATGACCCATAATCTGCGCGCGCTTGATCGCAACGAAGGCCCGATTGAGCCATGGGCACAGGACTTCACCAACTGGATGGTTGATAAGGTCAAAACTCACGATATCAACGCCCTGCTTGATTACCGTGCACAGGCGCCGCATGCGATCAAGGCCCACCCCGAAGACGATCATCTGATGCCGTTTTACGTCGCCCTTGGCGCTGCCACGGACGGTTACACACCTGACCTGATCCATGACAGCTATGAGTTTGGCAACCTTGCCATGACGGCGTTACGCTTCTACGATCAAGCCAACGCCAAAGCCGCTGCCTGATCGGACACCAAAACCAAAGTCCCGTCCGGCGGCGCAAACCGGACGGGATGCCATGCTGTCACAACACCAGACCACCCTTGAAATTCGCACCAATGGTCAGGGCCTGATTGAAATCACCGATATGGTTCAATCCTGGATCGGGCAAACCGGCATCAGGACGGGTCAGGTGACGGTGTTTGTCCGCCATACCTCGGCCAGCCTGACGATACAGGAAAACGCCGATCCGGATGTGCGTCTTGATCTTGAAACGTTTTTTGCCCAACTGGTGCAGGAAAACCCAAGCCTCTATCGCCATACCTGCGAAGGGCCCGACGACATGCCCGCCCACATCAAATCAAGCCTGACCGATGTGTCGCTGACCATTCCGGTCGCTGATGGCTTTGCCATGCTGGGCACATGGCAGGGGATTTATCTGTTTGAGCATCGCCGCGCCACGCACCGGCGGAACGTCGTGCTGCATCTGATCGGCGAATAAGTAATGTGATAGCCGCCTTATGAAAAACATCTAAGGCACAGAAAATCAACTTCACCAAAGATCAGCGACCATGCTTGGCAATATCACTAATAAACTGCGGTATCTCATCATAGGACTCATACCATATGATATTTACTCCGAGCTCCTTCATAAGCTCTTCATTTAACGTATGATGGCGTTCCAGAAATTTCTCCGCAGAATCTACGTTATTGATAGCTTTTGCACGTTCTCCATTTTTTACTTCAAAACAAAATTCACTAGAAGAAAGACGTTTCATAAATGCAAAATGCTTGCTGTGTTCAATGTTCTTTGAAGAAATGTCTAAAAGTCTACGTAAATTTGGATCAGTCATTGATAAACCGATCATAAGGCAATTACTTTCTCGTAATGAATTCAATTGCACAAGATTTGACCAATGGTAAGATTCTGAATAAATTTGATGATACCCTTCCTCTGAAAACACAAGTGTAGAATTATCAAGCCCATTATAATCTTCCTGTTCTTCGGGCAAAAACCCATGAACATGGTATAATGGAAGCTCATCTGGATCATAGCTTTCATTATCTGTGTATATTGACCTATGTACGATGTCATTATTCTTTAGTTGACGCTCTAATAGATCATCAAAATTATAAGTAACAACAGATTTAACCTTTGCCCCAGTCCTCCGAGGGAGACACATTGAAGCAATTGATTTAATCAAGTTAGATTCTACGGGAAAAGCTCCATCTCTTAACTTATAGAGATTTTTTGTTACGGCGAAGATGAAAGCCTTTGATTCCCCCTCCCTTTTTGAAAGCCCTTTTCGTAAATATCGCGCAGCCATTAATGCGGATGGCTCATCGATATTGTTAAGTCTGGTAACAAGATCACTAATGTCTGTGTCATCAATCGCTATATCGTCGTCAAATTCCTGCGTGAGGTAGTTCACAAAAAGAGAGTTGAGGAGCGTATTCCAGTCTGGCATCCCAGCACTACTCGATACACCTGCCCCAAGAAACAAAGAAAACTGTCCTCTATCATAAAAAGTTTTCAACTTGGAAATTATATCATCTCTTTCTACCTTCCAGTCTTTACTATCCTTAGTCATCGCAGAACTTATTCGTAGTAAGAATAAATTCTGTGCAATATTTTCTGAAAAAGACTTATGCTTATTTGCTATTTTATTAAGATCTTCCGGCCCCCACAGCTCAACATTGAAAGGAACAGATCTAGATATGAAGGAGTTTTCTAGGGATTTCTTAACTTTATCTGGAATTCTTTTAGCAGAAACTATGAGTAAATTCTGAAATCTAAGTATCTCGTAAGCTCTCAAGTATCGCGTAATCGCTTTATCTAGAAAACTAGATACTGATAACTCTAGTGTATTGAACTTAATCTCGAAAACGGTTGAACCTGAAAATTTATCGAACCCATCTTGGGCCAGAGCGTCAAAAGTGAACACTTTCGCATTAGATACCTCAAATGTTTTACCCTGCTTTTCGATGTGCCGACTCATTAAGTTCGTAACAAACGTTTCGAATGCGTAATAACTTCTAGGGCCTTGGTTATCGATACTCTCTACAATTTCATCAACTAACACTGACCTTCCCCCAAGCACCGGAACTGAAAAACAACTTATGTGGGCACAATGGCATTATGGGCGATTACATATGCAATAAACAAACAATTATTATTAAAGCCAATTTATCCGACAGCCGTTCTGAATTTATGTTTTTAACGTTTACCAGCGCCACGACATCGCTGGACAGCCTTTCTAAGCCTACCAAAACGAATGAATAACCTCGCCTCAACCCGCAAGAACCGGCTCACAGATCCAAAGCCCCGCCACCTGCGCCTCCAGCAATTCACGCAAGGTCGCGCACATGTCTTCGCAATCAAAACTTTGCAGGCTGATATGTTGATGAATGGTGAATAAAAATAGCGCCATAATCGTCTTGCGAATCACATTGACCGGGATGTCGGGGTTAAGTTCCCCGTCAAGTTGCGCATCCTCAATCAGGGCTGTGACCGCACACAAAAGCCCGCTTCCCTGCATCATGTCCTGCACAGCCCCTTTGCGCGGCGTAAACACAACCTGCTGCAAGATCACCTGCCAAAGCCCCGGCTGAAAGGCAATCTGGGCAAAGCGGTACGACGCAATATGCATCAGCTTGTCGACAAAGCACCAATCGGGCTCCATCGTATGAAGACCCCGTTCAATCGCCTCGGCCAGATGCTCGCCAAGGCTGGCGACAACCAGTTCTTCCTTGCTCGGAAAATGGCTGAAAATGGTGCCCTCGGCCACCCCGGCCTGCGCGGCGATGGCCCGGGTGGAGGCCTTTTCAAAACCGAACTGGTTAAAACAGCTCCGCGCCGCCTCAAGAATTTTCTGGCGGGTTTCTCCGCGCTGCTTGATTCGTAAATTCATCGGTCACCCCGGTTAAATGAGCAAACTCACTGAGTACACTCAACTAACCGGGATCGCCCACATCTGTCAAGGATCGATGCTATTGCACCGTAATGCCAGTATCGGCTTGAAGATCCGGGCCCATATCTGAACCGAGGTCTGAGCTCATATCCGCGCGATAAATGCTGTCTTCACAACCGCCAAAGATATCAAGATTTGGCTGATAGACATTGCTTTGAACCCGCATCACGCCAAGCACGGTGGAAAACAGATTGTCATGTGAAAAGCTGCCGTTTTTGGCCGCTGCGTCAAGGCAATCGGGTTGGACATTGCGCGCCGCGGCAAATCCCGGTGACATCCATGTAAACATCGGCACATGAGTCTGCTCGTCGGGGGCAAACATATAGGGTGCACCATGCAGATAGATGCCACTTTCGCCCAATGATTCCCCATGGTCTGACACATACAGCAACACGGTATTGAACCGATCCTGATAATCGGCCAACCGTTTGATCAGTTTCGCAATCACGAAATCGGTATAGCGGATTGTATTGTCATAGGTATTGATCAGTTCTTCCTGCGTGCAATTCTCGATATCGCTGCGCTGGCAATCGGGCGTAAAGAATCGATGCTCATCCGGATACCGTTTGAAATAGGTCGGCCCGTGGCTGCCCATCACATGAAACGCCACCAACCGGTCGCCCGAAAGACGGGCAACTTCCTGATCGAGCCCCTCAAGCATCACCTCGTCACGGCAACTGCCATCGGCACAATAGTCGGGGAAATCATCGGGGTTAATGTCAACATGGTTGGTCCGATCACACACCCCCTTGCATCCCTCGTCATTTTCCTTCCACAGCACCGATACCCCTGCCTTGGCCAGAACATCCATCAGGCTTTCGCTATGGCGCGCGACGTCACCATCGTAATTGTCATGCCCCATGGTCGAAAACATGCAGGGCACCGATACCGCCGTTGCCGTCCCGCACGACCGCACATTTTGAAAGGCCAGAACACCGGGAATTTTGCCGGTAAATGCCGATGTCGGCCGCCCATACCCATTGGCCTGCACACTTTGCGCCCGGGCGGTTTCCCCGATCACCAGAAACATCAGTGTCGGCTTGCCATTGGCGACATTAACAACCTGATGGGCATCATCGCCCACGGTGCGAAACGCCATCGACGATGAAATATACCGCCGCTTGGTATATTGAATGGCCCCGGTAAAGTAATTCACCGGCGAAACTTCCTTGCCCAGAACCTTGTTGTTGCGCCCGACCGATGCGTAATCCTTGAAATAAAGCCCGGCAAGCCCACCCAAAAAGACAAACGGGATCAGCATCATCGCAACCCGCTGCACAACCCCGCGCACAATCGTCGCCGGATAGCGGATCGGCATCAAAATCAGGATCACAACCGGCACAAGACCGCTTAACACAAACCACAGGACCGACTGCATATTCAGATATGAAAATGCCTCGGTGGTGTTGGTTTCGACAATATTTTCAATCATGCTGCGGTCAAACACGATGCCGTATTTCACCATGGCATAATTTGAAAGTGCACCCGTGATCAGCAAAAGTGCAAAAAACGGCTTAAGCAGATATTTGAACGAAAACGGCGTGAAAAGAATAAGCGACCCCAACAGCAACACAAACGGCGCGCTGATCGCAAAGCCGGGATCATAATCAACAAGCCCACCCAGAATGCTGTAAAAATGCCCCAGCACTTTCCAGTTCAGGCCCAGCGCAAAATAAAGCGCCATCGCAACAACCACCCACCGGTAATCAATACCTGCCCACCCTGACGATACTTTACCTTTATCTTGGGATGAGGACCTGACAGGTAAACCGAACGGCACATTGGATCGGGGCATGGATACTCGCAAAATCTGGCGGACAACATGCCCCGCGCACGCCGTTGATGCTGTCACAAACATCGCACGAGCGGACAAGGGGCAGCCGGCTCATCGAACCGACCGCAAATCTTTATCGCCCCAACCTGACAGCAACCTGAACCCGCCCATCAAACCAGCCTGCCCGAAAAGCCAAAAGGCGGCGTCACATCTGACACCGCCTTTTGCATTGCTTCGATAAAGTCTGTTGTCTGGCTTGCCTGTGGTGGCCCCTATTGGGCGGCCGTCGCACGCAGCCTCCTGCCCGCCCGCATGCCCAGAACGCTATGAACAACAAGGGTCACAATCACCACGGCCCCACAGATCAATGTCGTGCTGCTGGGCACTTCATGGATCACCACCCACACCAGAAACGATCCAAGGATCGCTTCATTGAGCATAATAAGCCCGACCTCGGCGGCCGGAATTTTGCGCGCCCCTGCCGAAATAAACAGGAAAGATACCGGCAACACCCAAAAACCCAGCATCAAAAGCCACACCCAGTCAAGCCCATAGACCTCGGTCGGATGTGCGCCGGGAACCATGGCAAGGGTCGACATGCACGCACCAAACAGCATCGCCTTGACCGCATCAATTTCCGCACGTGCCCCGAGGACATTGAAAAATCCCGCCATGCAGAAGGCGGCACATAGCGCCAAAAGGTCGCCAAGCGCATTCTCCCCGCCAAATCCGGCGCCGACAATCGCAATCAGGGCGACGACGACCACAATCGATGCCACCCATGTGCGCATCGGCTGGGCGCGTTTAAACACAAACACCCCCATCAACCCGGCCAGAAGCGGGGTTGCCGAAATGATCACCAATGTATTGGCCGCATCGGTATTGCGCACCGACAGGATGAAAAACGCACAAGTGCCGCCATAAAACATCCCGGTCAGAAGCTCGTACTTCCCCGGCAACACCGATGCCACGACACTATCGCCGCGCCGTGCGCCCCGCCAAAGCGCGATCAACAGCAACGCCGTTGTCAAAAAGGCCAGCCGCCAGAATGTCGCGGTGATGTCGTCGGCCTTGATCAGACGGATCAACATCGCATCCGGGGAAATAATCAAAACCCCCAACAGGGCCAACCACCCGCCATGCAAATTATTCAACCGATCCCCAAATGACATGAATGCCGCCTTTTTTACGTGAGTGTTTTTGCCAGAACCGACATTCGGAACGCATAATATTCAGCATACAGTTGTGGGGGGCTTTGGCATCGATGGCAAATTCAAATTTCTCAACAATCTGAAAACCCTGCTCAGCCCCCCTCATCGGCCAAACACCGCACCGGACAAAAGAAACTGTTTTGTTCGCACGCCAAGATCGCTAAGTTTGCCGCAACATTCTTCGTCCCCACAGTAAATAAGGATTAATCCTCATGGCTGGAAAAATTGACGCCCATCTTGCCGACCTTGGCATCACCCTTCCGACCGCCACCGCCCCGGTTGCCAATTACGTGCCTTATGTTGTTGCGGGCAACCTTGTCCATATTTCCGGTCAGATCACCATGGAAAATGGCGAACTAAAATTCGTTGGTAAACTCGGCAAGGATTATCAGGTCGAAGACGGCCAGAAAGCCGCCCGCCTGTGCGCGCTGAACTTGGTCGCGCAGCTCAAATCCGCGATTGGTGATCTGGATAAAGTCACCCGCGTTGTCAAACTCAACGCCTTTGTCAATTCCGACCCGGCCTTCACCGATCAACCCAAAGTCGTCAACGGCGCGTCCGACACCATGGTCGAAATCTTTGGCGATGCTGGCAAACACGCCCGCTCTGCGGTTGGTGTTGCGTCCCTGCCGCTTGGTGTTGCGGTTGAAATCGACGGCATTTTTGAAGTCGCCAACTGATCCTGATCAGCACCTCGACATCAAAGCCGGGCAATCGCCCGGCTTTTTTCATGCCCATTCATCGCAAAACCCGCTTGACCCCAACCGTGGTTGAGGTCTGATAAATCGCGCATCACATCCCAAAAAGGAAAACCAACGATGCGCATTTTTATCACCGGCGGCACCGGCCTGATTGGATCGGCGATTGTTAAAAACCTGATCGCCCATGATCATCACGTCATCGCCCTTGCCCGGTCCGATATCAGCAAGAACAAACTGATCACAGCCGGGGCAACCCCAATCCCAGGTGACATCACTCAGCCCCAAAAATGGTGCGCGGATTTACCCGATATCGACGCGGCCATTCACACCGCCTGTGATTTTTCCGATGCCATGGCGCAAATGGATGCAACGCTTCTGGATCACTTGATCCCGGCCCTTACACGTCCAAAGCAACATCACTCCGGTCCGGTGCGATTTATCTATACCGGCGGCAACTGGATGTACCCACAAACCAACGCACTCCCGACCTCACCCGGCGTCATGACCGCCGTTGATGAAACCACCCCCTTTGACCCCTTGCCGGAATTTCTATGGGGGTTAACCGGCATCAAACGGGTTCTGTCGGCCGCCAATCTTGCGGGCATCGTCATTCACCCGTCCTGCGTTTACGACACCGGGGATAAGGGCCAAAGCGGAATACTTGCGCGCGACATCCAAACCGCCCAAACCGAGGACCGCGTCACCCTTGTCGGTGGCAATGATATCTATCAACCCATGGTCCATGCCGATGATATCGCAGACCTTTACCGTCTGGCCCTTGAACACGCCACCCCTGGCGAAAGCTATATCGGGTCGGCAATCAATGATGTCTCAACCCGTGAGGTCGCAGAACTCATCGCCACACATTTTGGATCGGAAAACTGTCAGATTGACACCATCAGCACGGATGAGGCCATGGCACGCTTTGGCAACTGGGCCCGCGGCCTTGCCCATAATCAGCAGCTTAGCAGCGCCAAGGCCATGCAAGACCTTGGCTGGTCACCACGCCATACCGATTTTGCCGCCGACATGACCCGTCATGCAAAAACCATTGCTAAACTGGGGCCTAACTCTCGCTGCTGATCGCCTTAAGGCCCACAACCCCGCCAATAATCATCAGAAGGAAAACACCCTTCATCACGGTCATCGGTTCCTTGAAAAACACCAAGCCAATCACCGCGATCGCTGCGGTGCCAAGCCCGGCCCAAACCGCATAGGCCGTGCCAATCGGAATAACGCGCAAGGTTAAAGACAGCACCCAGAAGCTCAAACCATAGACACCAAGGGTGAGAACCGAAAACCGCCAGTCGGTAAATCCGTTGGAGAATTTAAGCGACACTGTCCCGATCACCTCAAGACCAATCGCAATAAACAGATAAACCCAGGCGAGCATGACAAATATCCTATGGTGGCGCGGATGGTGCGCGCGCAAAAACACGCGCACCGCGGGGCGAACCTTGCCAAAATGGATGATACAGCCCCATGACGCAATCCCCGCATCCGCATAGCCACTGCCCGTCACAGGCATAATGCCCGCGCCTGTTGTTCATCCCCGTGTTTATCCCCGTGCTCATGCCCCCGCACTGCACACGATCCGCAGACGATCTGCATCAATCCAATTGTCCAAATCACCGCGTATAACCTCCACCACGTAAACCATTGCGTCCATCGGGCCAAACGGGCACATTGCCCCAAATGACAGCTTGCCCGCGCACGGCAATTGACGAGGAAAAACGACAATGATCAAAACCGATATTCTGATCGCAGGCGGCGGCATCGCTGGCATGAGTGCGGCGGCACGGCTGGCGGCCGACGGACATTCGATCATCATTGTCGATCCGGCCCCCGCCGACATTGGCGAAGGATCCGATTTACGCACCACCGCTTTTTTGGAGCCGGGCATCGCCACCCTGAAAAAGGCCGGTGTCTGGGATGCGATCAAACCAACCGGGGCCGAGCTTCGCGTCATGCGCATTGTCGATGCCGGCGGCGAAACCCGCACCCCGCGCGAAACGGCCGACTTTGACGGGGCTGAAACCACCCAAGGCTTCTTTGGCTGGAACGTCTCAAACAAGGCCGCACGCGTTGCCCTGATGGCAAAGCTCGCCACCCTTGAAAACGTCGATTTCCGCTTTGCCACCACCGTCACCGGCTTTACCGGCACCGCGCGCGCAGGGCTCATCGAACTGTCTGACGGCGAAACGGTGGAGGCCAAATTGGTCATCGCCGCGGATGGCCGCAATTCATCCTTGCGCGATATGGCCGGCATCACGCACAAACGCTGGGCCTATGACCAAAGTGCGATGGTATTTGTCGTCACCCACGACCAACCGCACGATAATATCTCCACCGAAATTCACCGTACCGGCGGGCCACTGACCCTCGTGCCGATGCCCGACCTTGATGGCAAGCCGTGCTCGTCGGTTGTCTGGATGGTGCCAGCTTCGCGTGCCGATGACCTCAACGCGCTGAGTGACGAAGCACTCTCCGCCGAAATCACCCATGACACCATGAACCTGTTTGGGCCGCTAACGGTCGCCAGCCCCCGCGCCGTCTGGCCGATGATTTCACAAGTCCCCGGTCGCCTGATATCTGCGCGCCTCGCCCTGATCGCCGAAGCTGCCCACGTCGTCCCGCCCATCGGCGCGCAAGGGTTAAACATGAGCCTTCATGACATCGAAACCCTGGCCGAGCTGATCGCCCGCGCCAAACACAATGATGAGGACATCGGCGCAACCAGCCTGCTGAAATCCTACGAACGCAAACAGTTGCCCAAAACGCTGGCCCGTGTCGGGGGCATTGATTTGCTCAACCGCGCCTCAATGTTTGAGCCCAAACCGCTGCGCGACCTGCGCTATGCCGGCCTATCGGCCATCAACCGCATTGGTCCCTTACGCAAATTGGCCATCAAGGTCGGCGTGGGCAAATAGCTCCCCGACCAATCCCCAACCATACAACACGCCACCGACCTAACTCTGATGCAACCAAAGCTCCGCCATAAAGCCATCCGGATGATCCGGGCGCGGTGACGATAGCGTCAGCTTTCCACCGGTGTTTTGCATGATGGTTTCGACAATCGAAAGACCAAGCCCCGCCCCACGTGCCTTGGTCTGGGCGCGTTTGAACCGTGCGGTAAGCTCCGTCATATCACTCGGGTCAACAACATCGCCGCCATTGCTCACCCGGATGACGTTGCTGCCCTTTATCTCGATCTCCACCGGCTGGTTTTGATCACCATGTTTCAACGCATTTTCAATCAGATTGCGCAGGCAGATCGCAAAGGCATCGACATCAATATTGGCGTTGAGCGCCGCGGCATTCTTGCCATCCCACCGAATGCGCCCCGCCCCGTCTGACACCCGTTCAAGATCATCAATCACAAGCCCCAGTGTCGTGCCAAGCTTCTGATTTTTCCCCGTCGGGCTGGTGCCCACCCCGGCCTCTGCACGGGCAAGCTGAAGCAGCTTTTCCGACAACCTTGATAGGCGTTTGAGCGATTCTTCGGTCTGTTGCGCGCGTTTAAGCCCCGGATGATCGGCCGGAAGCTCCAGCAAAAGCCGCTGCGTTTGCGCCAAAGCCGCCGCAATCGGCGTGCGCAATTCATGCGCACTGTGCGCGGTAAAGGTCCGCTCGGCCCGCAGTGCGGCATCAAGCTTTTCCATCAACCGGTTAACCGCGGTGATCATGGTGTGGATTTCATCGGGCGCGTCATCGTGCTCAATCGGCGAAAGATTGCCTTCGCTGCGCGCCTCAATGTCATCGCGCACGCGGCGCACCGGTTGCAATCCCTGGCGCACGGCAAAAATAATCCCGATGATCACAGCCGGGATCAGCACAATGATCGGCAGGAACTGCGCGCTGACACTGGCAATTAACGCCTCATGGCGGTGATTAAGCGATTCCGCAACCTGAATAACCCGTGTGCCGTCATGGACCACGGCGGAATAGATGCGAAAATCGTCGTCGGTATGAAACCCTTCAATCAACGGGGCGGAATAAGGCACCTCTGTCGAATTGGCCGAGCGCAGCAGCATCCGCCCGGATGGGTCGCGCACCTGATACATCAGGTAATCCTCGCCGATTTCATCCTCGCCTTCGCCGCGATCACCGGTTCTATTTTCGCCCTGATCGGGGCTTTTGACCACCACCGTTTGGCTGTCACTGCCATTGTGGATCAGGTAATCATCAATCAATGGTGCATAGCGATAGGCCGATTTAACCAGACTGCTGTCAAATACCTCTTCCATTTCATGATACATGGTAAAATCGGCCAGCAACGACCCCGCGATCCAGAAAACACCGACCATCACCGTCAGGCGTTTGGTCAGGGCAAATTGCAGGCTTTTGGTCGAAAACATCCGCATTCTCATCCCCCCACCCGATAGCCAACACCGCGCACGGTTTTAATCACATCGCGCCCCAGTTTGCGCCGCAAGCGGCTGACATAGACCTCAACCGTGTTGCTTTCGATCTCCGCGCCAAATTCATACAGCGCCTCTTCAAGCTGGCGTTTGGAGAGTGTCTGTCCGGGGCGACGCACCATCTGATCAAGCAACGCCCATTCGCGCGATGTCAGATCAATCTGCGCGCCGTCAATCAGGACCACCCGCCCAGCCAGATCCACCTCCACCCCACCGGCAAGTGCAACAAACGGATTGGGATTGCCGCTATAACGCCGTGCGACCGCCGACAGACGGGCGGAAAGCTCATTTAAATCAAACGGCTTGACCAGATAGTCATCCGCCCCGGCATTCAGCCCCTCAATCCGGTCGGAAATCTGGTCTTGCGCGGTCAGGATGATGCACGGCATCGCCGATCCGTTACGGCGCAAAACCCGCAGCAAATCAATCCCCCGCCCATCGGGCAGGTTAAGGTCCAGCAACAGCACATCATAATTGGTCCCGCGGATCATAATTTCGGCATCATGGATGCTTTCGGTGTGATCCACCGCTTCGCCTGCGGCCAGTAAATGATCGCGGACCGCCTCGGCCAGCATGACCTCGTCTTCCACCAGAAGAATGCGCAAAAACCTGTCCTCGCCTACGTTACGCCCATGTGACCGGCCTGAGTATCGGCCTTTCCTGACAACAGCCTGAACACCCGCGATTTCGCTCTTCAGGTAGCTGTCAGGAAACGCTGCCATATTCTGGCACATCGAATGTACGTGGCTTTAACCCGCTTTGTCTTTGACCTTTATGAAGGAACTGCACTGTGAAAAGAACTGTTTTCCCATCCGTCGCCAAAAGCCTTATCGCCATGACCCTGCTTGCCGGGGCGTCTTTGGCCGTCCTCGTCCCCCCGGCACGTGCCGATGATGATATGTGCAACGTGCCCAAAGCCGATTGGAAAACCAAAGAAGCGCTGAGCGCAAAACTCACCGCCGAAGGCTGGGACGTCCGTAAGGTCAAGGTCGAAGACGGCTGCTTTGAAGTCTACGCCATCGATGCGGCGGGCAAAAAGGTCGAAGCCTATTTCAATCCGGCCACCTTTGAAGCGGTCAAAATCAAAAAAGAAGACTAACCGCCCCGGGAAAGCCCCCGGTTCTGCTGTCCCCCCTTTAAGTTGGCCTGTTTTAGCCAAGGACGACTTAAGGGCGTTTTGGCGGGCATGCTCAATGCGTCAGGTCCCCACCGACGCATCGCCCGCCAAAACCACCCGCGAAGCGCCCAAATCTAACGCCCCAAGAAGGAACCCACATCATGTCATCGGTAAAAGTCTGGGACCCGTTTGTCCGTCTGTTTCACTGGGGCCTGGCCGCAAGTTTCATCATCGCCTGGATCACGGCGGACGACTGGGACACGCTCCATCACTGGGCGGGCTATGCCGCCGCCGCCCTGATTGGCCTGCGTCTTGTCTGGGGATTAATCGGCTCGCGCTATGCCCGCTTTACCCAGTTCATCAAAAGCCCGGCCGCCACCATTGGCTATCTGTCCGACATCATGCGCGGCCGCGAACGCCGCTATATCGGCCATAACCCGGCGGGTGCTGCGATGGTGATGGTTTTGATATTTGCCATGCTGGGCTGTGCCTTTACCGGCTGGCTTTGCACCACCGATGCCTTTTGGGGATCGGACTGGGTCGAGGAAACCCACGAAACTCTCGCCAATGGTTTGCTGATCCTCGTTCTGGTCCATATCGGCGGCGTGTTGCTGGCAAGCCTGCGCCATCATGAAAATCTGGTGCGTGCGATGATCACCGGCAAAAAACGCCGCGCGCTTTCCGACGACATCGGCTAACGCCAACACGATCCTTTTGCCAACCTTCCTCAACATCCGGCTCCCTCAACACCTGTCCCAACCTTGCAACCGCGCCGGGTTCCCCACCACCGTCACCCCGGCGGGGACGTCCTTGGTCACCACCGATCCGGCGCCGATGATGGCATTCTCGCCAATCGTGATGCCGGGCAGGATAATCGCCGCCCCGCCGATCCAGACGTTTTCGCCAATCGTGACCGGCATGGCGCGTTCAAGGTTCTGCTGACGAAGTTTTGGGTCCTTATGATGGTCCGCACAGTAAATCTGCACATTGGGGCCCAGCATCGCATAATCGCCAATCGTCACCGGCGCACTATCAAGCACAACACATCCGGCATTGAGAAACACCGCCTTACCCAGCGTGATATTCACCCCGTATGCGCAATGAAACGGCGCCTCGATCCGCGCATCCTCGGCACAGGCGGCAAACAGTGCGCGCAACTTTTCCCCGATATTGCCGCGCACATCGGGCGGGGTTGTGCTGTGTTCAAACGCCGCCGCACGCGCCGCCGTGCGCAATGCTTCAAGCGCCGGGTCAAGGCAGGAATACCAATCGCCGGACTTCATTTTTTCTAACGCACTCAAAGGCATGGTGATCCGTGGTGTTGTTTGGGGTCAGAACCTTAAGACATCAACACGTTACGTCGGATTGCACGCCTGCGCAATCACCACCGCATCGCACCCAAACAGGTTGCGGAGCACCATGCTTTGCTGCGCTAATGCTGCGCTATTTGGCCGTCACATGCGCAAGATCCCCGGCATGGGTTGCCAACCCGTCGCACGCCCGTGCCCATGCCGTGTCGCCATCATAAAGCGCCGATCGCAGATAGGCCCACGTCATGCGCTGCGTAATTGCCAAACGGTCCGGGTCCTCGTCATCGGTTTCCTTGGCATCATATCCGGCAATCCCGCCAAGCCCGTGTTTGCCGCCCACCAACGTCAGCAAGGCATCACTGCCCGGCGCATGGTAAAACGGATCGGTATGCCATGCCGCCCCGCGCGTGGTCAGATGCGGGTTCACATCACTGTCCCCCGCCACCACCAAAGTCCGGGTGGTCAAATGCGCAAAATCCGGGTTAAGCGCGGTATAATTTTCCCGCGCATGGGGGCTTAAACTATCCCCGCCGTTGCCCGGTGCGGCCAATAACACACCGACCTTAATGCGCGGTTCAATGAGGTTCACATCCCTAGCATCCGGGTCTTTTACGTCGGTCAACCGCGCACCGAGCAACATGCCCACCGTCTGCCCGCCAAGCGAATGCCCGACCGCCGCCACCCGATCATGGTCAAGCCGCCCGTCCAGCACCGGGCTTGCCGCCTCGATGTCTTTCAAGTGATCAAGGATCAGTTTGAAATCCTCCACCCGCGACCGCCAGAAAAACGGCGCACCGGGCGCATCCATGTCAAACCCGGCAACCTTCGAATTGCCATGTGTTGGCTGGATCACGACAAAGCCATGCTCGGCATAAAAATTGGCCAGCGGCCCGTAGCCGTCCTTTGACGGGATATAAAGCGACGGCCCATGCCCGTGCGACAACAAAATAATCGGCAAATTCCGACCCTGCATCGGGGCGGTAATCCGCATTTCAATCGGCTTGGGCCGGGCGGGTGCCGCCAGCATCACCGGGGTGATCGAAATGGTTGAAACCGGTTCATCCACCGGAATATGCCGCGCCGTGTTAATCAGCTTGTTCATGGTCGGTCTCCTTGAAACTGGTTGGCGAAGCTAAAGATTTCGCCTATATATCGTGAAACGGAACAATGATCCGCACCACAAATGGAACATTGCTCCGCTTACGCAAACCAGATACGGAACATTGTTCCGCTTATCAAGTGCAAATGTGACCGGGTGATTCCCGTCTCACAGCAAAAGACCGATTTTAGGGTTGGAAAACAACGCGATGGCCAAAGAAACCACGACCGAAAAAAAAGTCGCCAGCGCCACGAGCACGACCGATTCCCCCCGCACGCCCCGCGCCCCCCGTGCCGATGCCCTGCGCAACGAAGACGCGCTGCTCGAAGCCGCCAAGGTGGTTTTTGCCAATGTCGGGGTTGATGCACCGGTGCGTGAAATTGCCGCCCAGGCCGGGGTCGGTGTCGGAACGCTGTATCGCCGGTTTCCCACCCGCAGCGACCTTGTCGTCGGGGTGTTCAAACGCGAAGTCGATGCCTGCGCGGCCGAGGCGCCCAAACTGGCCAACGCCCACCCACCGGGCGAAGCACTGTCACGCTGGCTCAAACGCTATTGCCAGTTCATTGTCACCAAAAAGGGATTGGCATCCGCCCTGCATTCGGGCGATCCGGCCTTTGATGCCCTGCCTGCCTATTTCCGAAGCAACTTTGAACCGGCCCTGACCGATCTGCTCACCACTGCTGCCAAGGCCGGTGAGGCGCGCCACGATGTGGACGCCTATGACCTGCTGCGCGCGATTGGCAACCTTGCCAGCACCGGCGGCAAGGACGGCCCCGATGGCATGGAACATACCTATCGCATGCTTGATCTGATGATTGACGGGTTGCGCTTTGGCACGCCGCGCTAAGCCGCGCCCACATAATCTTAGTCGTAATCGGGCGCAAACAGATCAAGATCAAGCGTCGGCTTCACGCCAATATCACGACGATGCTTTTTCAAAAACGCACTGGCCGCATCGCGCCCGGTATCGCGCAACTTGGTCATAAAGCTCCATTGCGCATTCATTTTCGATGATTGATCAAATTCCAGCATCGCCTCGCTGGCGATACAATGCATCCGCATTGCACCCCACTTGCTGGCCTCGCAGGCGTGGGTCGGCGCATCATTGCGCAGGATCGAAATCAACCGCAGTTCCTTCATCAGGCTGCTGTTAAATGACACTTCATTGAGCCGGTTGGAAATATCGCGTGACGTTTTGGGAACGCCGGGTCGCTTGACCGGATTAATCTGTACCAGCACCGTATCATCCGATCCGCATTCACGCACCAGCGGCCCCAAACTGGGGTTGCCGGAATATCCCCCATCCCAATAGGGCACGCCATCAATCTCAATCGCCTTGTAAATCGTGGGCAAACAGGCCGATGCCAGTAACACATCGACCGTGATATCGGGATTGCGAAACACCCGGCCCTGCCCGGTTTCCACATTGGTCGCGGTGACAAACAATTTCGCCGGACTGTGATTAAGGGCGGCAAAATCCACAACCCCCTCAAGGATCGCGGTCAACGGATTATCGCCAAGCGGATTAAGGTCATAGGGCGAAAACATCTTCGCGCTCATGTCCATCCACATATAGGCAAATGAGTTTTCAAGCGACCAGTTGCCAAACAGGATATCCATCGGGCTGCGTTGAAGCGGGCTGAACCGCGCGGCCTCGGACACATTTTCCCAAAAGGCCTCAAGGTCGTCACGCGCCGCCTTATGCCCGCCCTTGGCCAGACCCGACGCCACCACAGCCGCATTCATCGCCCCCGCTGACGTCCCCGAAATCGCCTCAATGACGATTTCCTCATCCTCGAGCAACCGGTCCAGAACCCCCCACGTAAACGCCCCGTGCGACCCGCCACCCTGAAGGGCCAGACTGATGTTCTTTTGCGCCTTCTCGCCCGCGGCGGGTTTCTTCGCCGCCCCCGATTTCTTGCCCGCGGCGGTTTTCTTCACAGCTTCGCTCATGCCAACTCCTGCGTCACATCATCCTGCCATCATGTCATCGTGCCATCGCTCGGGCAGCACCCACCCCTGATGATATGTCGCATAATCACGGATTTACCAGACGTGATGGTTTTAATGCACCGCAAAGCGATCAAGACGATAGACCGGCATCCCCGCGCAGAGCCTGTGCCCACGAAGGCGCGGCACGCGAACCTCACGCCACCTGCTCCACCTTGGATGCCCGCCTGCGTGTTGTGTCCCGCGAGATTAAGAAGTGCTTCCAAAGGAGCCTTGTAACCGAGGGATCTCAATCGTGTTCTGTTATAGTTGTCGATGAAGGTTCTTATGAAGCCGTTGCGTTCGGCGTGAGTTGAGA